>WNGR01003207.1_pt1 | contig 38432 bp, 35 predicted proteins | sample 5407581 | NCBI WGS metagenome assembly WNGR01 (sample SAMN13153383, study PRJNA577476) | soil metagenome | isolation source: 80 cm soil or saprolite under Garry oak tree replicate 2 | place: USA:California | collected 2016-06-15 | reverse complement strand
TTAGCCATTGGGTCTTCCAGGCCCCAACCTATGATACCGATGAGCACCAGAGGGATAGCTATAATAGAGAGCCAGGGAAGGTTACCGTTGGTCCAGGTGATCAAGCCACCTACTGCGAGCACGAGCGCCACGGTCAAAAGAATTGGCCAGAAACTCGGGTTTGGCAGGTGGATATGACCCTCTTCTCCCGTGCGTTCTATCTCCTCATCTGTCTGTGGGGACGTAGCCAGTTCGTCCGCAGTGAGATCAGTACTTTGTAGAGGACTATTCATCAGAACTCCCTCTCCTCTAGTAGAATGGTGTACGAACTAACAGGATTCTAAAATCCCGCAAATATTTTCTATTACTAAGGATACCAGAGGATAGGTATCTCTTGCAAGCGCTATAACTTTGCAATATTGCAACCTGTTTCTGACATCTACGTATTCATGTTAGGAAGGCGAATGAAAGAGCCAAAGAACTCAGGTAGACGTGTTGAGGAGAAAAGACACGGTATCGAGAGTTCTGCGCGCAGGAGAAAAATGATGAGGCAAAACAATATGATGCATCGGACGACAACGCTTGGGCTTGATGAGCGCCTGGAACGAGTTCTGGCGTATGCCTTTATATGGGTATCAGGCTTGATACTCTTCTTTATTGAAAAAAATCGGAATGTCCGCTGGCATGCCGCCCAGTCACTGGTTACTTTCGGAACAGTGTCACTTGTACTGTTTGTTTTGAGTCTGCTGACAGGTCTGACAGGAGGTATTCTCGCGAATATTCTCGTGATCGGCATTTTGTTTAAATTGGTTAGCGTTGCCCTGGGGTTTATATACGATATGGTGTGGTGGGCGGGAGCTCTCTTATGGGTATGGCTGATGATTATGGCCTTTCTACGCACAGATTATCGTTTGCCGTTCTTTAGTAAGTGGGCCGATAGGTTGGCTTGAATCTTTTAAGAAGCATCTCGAATTTTCTACCTGCAAGGGCAGGTAGAAAATTCGAGATGCTTCATGAATCCAGTTCTAGTCTCGATAGAGCAGTCCGAGCGTTACCCCGAAGCTTAGATGGCGACCAAGGTTTTGCAGGAATGAAGTCCAGCTAACGAGCCTGGGAAGTTCGCCGCTCTGAATCATCGGGTGATATTTGTCAACGAGCGGAGTTACACCCCATGCTGCGATAGTAAAGATTTCTCCAAACAGAACTCCTTTTAGCCAGTTTGGCCCCGGCAGAAAACGTTTGAAGATAGCGGCGTAGAGTTCTGCCAGCAGAACGCCGTTGAGTAAATGCATGGTCCAGGCGAGTGCAGGAAATCTTTTTTGTGCGGTAGGTTTGCCTTCCAATATGCCCTCAATGAAGCGCACATCGCTGAAGCGATTGCCTGTCAGAGCCATATCTCCTTGCATTGCTATACTATAAACTATAGTAGCTATCAGACCAGCGACGGCAGCCCGTCCTGGTCGCCAACCTGGCGTAATTACGCGACAGAGAAAATTCATGGATGGTCCTTTCGAGTCATTCCTATAGCCATAAGTGCTCCAAAAAGCGTTGCCAGCAAATTCACGACGTCATTGTTCATCCAGGATATGCCACGCAATGACTTCGTCCTTGTCCCACAGGTATGTATGCGCCGCTCAGTCTCTTTGTCACAGGTGGGGCAATAATACATCGCCTGCACTGTTGCACCGAGAAGGCTATCAAACAGACTCCCAGCCAACCCGCTTACCAGTGCAATGAAAGGCAAGGTGGTATGAGCTTTCCGGTAGGGGTGCAGTATCCAATGGACCATCCCAAGAGCCAGCGCACCCAGGGTAGCCATACCAGTACCCAGTGGTGTGATACCTCCAGAGGTGCCAGGAGGAACAGGCTTTCCATTGGTGATCAGACGTGGCGCAACTGGACTCAGTACGCCTAACTCGGTAGCCCAGGTATCGGCAGTGGCAGTGGCGAAGGCCCCTGTAAAACCTGCCTCCAATAACTCGCGTAGTGGAGCAGACTGTGTCACTCCATACCCGGTAGCCATCAAGGTGGCTATACCGCCGTTTGCCGCTACCTGTGTGATATCGCGCTCTGAACCTTTGCTGAACTTCTCTGCAACGGTCCGTACTTTGTCCTGTTCTCGGAAGTGTGAGAACAGGCTGGAAGAAACAAAGAAGAAGATCAAGGTGATGCCCCACCTCCACCCTCCCAGGCCACAGACGGTTGTTCCGGTGACGATTGCCCCAGCAGTACCGCTTCGATTGAGTGAGTGGCGTCGATAGGCCAGCAGACTGATGATGCTGCTAGAAATCAGACCTATCAGTAATTCTCTGCCCTTCTGCCCTGGTTTCTTTGTTGCCTGTGAACGCAAAGGGCTTTTGTCTGATGAGGGTGTACGAACGAGTCCGAACATAATGATAGTACCTTTCAGAAATTGTGGTACATTTTGTTACAGAACGATGCTATTACCAGTTCTATTTTAATGAAGGTTCGGTGCGGGAAACAAGCCGAGAGGGGTCAGGTGAGCAGGACATACTCCTGGTCAAATTGCCAATCGGGGAGAGCCTCTAGCTCTACATAAAGTCGAGGATGGAGGGGGTCGATGTGTTTAGTCAAATGAATATCGACGACCCGGTTGTCATTTAAGCCCAGACCTTCACAAAGCGCATCCTGCGTAATCTTGAGACCTCCATCGAGGTCGCGTTTGAGTGGTGTAGTGAAGTAGAAGTCGAGGAAGAGAGCCAGGTAGCCCTGGCGGAAATCATGCCGTAGTTCATCGGTCAATATTCCCTGTTGCTCAAGCGAGCGGAGTACTTCCCGTACTTGCTGTTTGAAGCGGCGGGCGACTTGGGAGCTGACACGACGTCCTTCCACAGTGGCATATTGTTCGTTGATGCTGGGAGGCAGAGGGAGGGTGAGCTGAAGTTGCCGCGGCGGGTGTCCGCGAGAGGTATCCTTGGGGGGCTGATTGTTCTTACTTGTTTGCTCTGGCATTGTTGTCTCCTGTGGTGTAGTACTTTCGGGTGATTTGTACGCTGTATAGTGTATTATATATCTGTTGCGATAATGGGTAGGTGCATTGTCCTTTCCCCGCATTTTGTGGGAGTGCAGAGGGCAACACCCTCTGCCGGGGTCTGGGGTGTCCCCAGAGCATTTCTTTTCTCCCTTTTCTTGCCGCCGCAGGCGGCGTGAAAAGAAAAAGAGCAGATGGGAGACACCCCCAAGCCCCTGCCAAGGGGCTTGGCCGCCCCTTGGAACCCCGCTCAACAAGGGGCTCCAAATGTGGAGAAAAGTCAGTGGAAGTTTTGGGACACCCTCAACCGTCCAACTTTAATGAGTGAGAAGCGAAACTCTTAAGAGATGCTCTGTGTCCGTGCCGAGGCCTGGCGAAAGTGAGGAGCAAAAGTGATTACGTGTAACCGTTGTGGGAAGTTAGTGCCAGCTGGTATGGCGAATTGCCAGAATTGCGGTGAGCCTGTACTCATGTCAAGTACAATGGGAAGTGGGGGGAACCCGAAGGCGGTTGCTCCAAAACAACCAGAATTGCCAGCCTGGTTGGAGACACTACGCGCTGGCGATCGCTCACCTCCACCTCCCGCACCTCAACCAAATTTCTCTGTTGCTGATCTGATTGAGGAAGGTGCATTCCCCAGCTGGATACGACCGGAAAATGGAGAGTTTGATATGAGCCTTTCAGGTCCCCATCCTGCATGGCGACCTTCTGCAGTGCCTGCACCTGATACTGATGGCTTATTTCCTCCTGGTAGGGGAATAGCAGCGAACTCCTTAATTGATGAGCAGGCTCTTCCTTCCTGGATGCGTGGTCAGTCAGAAAGTTCGCCCCAGGATCCGACTAACAGGAATATTCCAGCTTCAAGTCTGGTACAGCCGGATGCTCTCCCGGAGTGGATGAGGATTATGCAGCAACAGCAGCAACAGCAGCCACAACAACCCCAGGAGCTTCAGCAATCAGGACAATTGGGGCAACAATGGCAGCAGTCAGCATCATCTCCCTCGCTGCAACAGCCAGCCTTTCCAGGTGCTCCTATCCCGCCTGGCCTTAAATCACCTGTGCAGTGGAGTGAGCCAGTTATGCCACTTCAGGCACCACAGAGACTGGCTGGAGGGGATCTGATTGATCAGCAATCATTACCAGCGTGGATGACCAACCAGAATGCTTCACAGGGGCCTATGGAAGTTCCACCAGGAAGTAGACAAGCGGGATTGCCAGGGTCATCATTATTCGATGTGAATGCCTTGCCACAGTGGCTTCGCGAACAGGGACAAGAGCAAATGAGTGCGGGTAATAATGGCATGGCGGTTGGGATGCCCCCGACTGCACAGCCACCATCACCAGCCAGTGGGCAGATGCCAGGCATGCAGGGAGGTAATCTAGCAGCAGGTTCTCTCATAGATGTGGATGCTTTACCTGAGTGGTTACGCTCTACTGTAAATCAGCAACAGGCTGGCATGCCTTCACCACGGCAGGCTGTGTTTGGTCCGCCTCGCGCAGAGAACATCAATGTCCGTGTACCGAGCCGACCGCGTGGCGAGTTGGGACCTCGTGAGCAAAGTGAAGCGGCTGCAAATATCTTTGCCTCGGTTCTTGGCGTAGCCTCCTCAGCTCCTTCACTATCTGGACAGGTAGAGCCGCCTGAAAATTTCCAGGGACAACCGGGTATGCAGGGTCTGCCGGGTCAGGGATTTCAGGCTGGGCCGCCCCCATCTCCGTATGCACCTCAGTCAATGATGCCACAAGCAGGGCAGTATCCGCCTCAGCAGGTCACACAGCAAATGGGTAGTGGCATGCCAGGGATCCAACCGGGATATGTTGGACCATCACAGTCACTTCAGGCACCCCAAGCGCCTCAGACATCAGGGTATCCTGGGTATCCACCAGGAGGGTATCAAGGTGGATATCCAGGGGGCTATCCAATGAGTGGGCAGCCTGGAACATTGCAGCAACCACAACAATTCCAGCAATCATCAATGTATCCGCCGGCAATGTCACCAGGGTCGGCTATGGCTGGCCAGACAAAGCAAAATGCGAAGCGTGTCAAACGTAGTTTTCTCGATCACATTCGTGACTGGTTCTCCCGCTAGTCTATACTAATCTATAGAGGAAAAGGAATTGGAGATGCATACACAAACTCGCCTGGGGGGAGGACAAAGTCCAGCGAATAGCCAGAACCCGGCGTCTGCCAACTCTATACTTGTTGCTGATTGCGGCACAGTCTTTACAAAGGTCTCACTCCTTGGTCTTGTCGAAGGCCAATATCGTCTCATGGCGCGAGGAGAAGCACCAACGACAGTAACTCCCCCTCATGAAGATATTACGAGGGGAATTATTCAGGCTATTCGTGAGATTGAGTTCATTACAGGTCATCATTTTATCTCCGATAGCTCCGATGACTCTAATGGCTCTGATGGCTCCGGGGGTCAGATCATCTTCCCTGAGCAGCCGGGTGGTGATGGTGTTGATGTGTTTGTCGCAACGATCAGCGCTGGTGGGCCGTTGCGATTGGTTATCCTGGGTGGTGTCAGTCCCCAGTTTGAGGAATTGACGGTCCAGGCTCTCTCAGGGCTGTATGCGGAAATGCTTGTGTTACCATCTCCTTCTTACGTAGCAAACTCTGCACCAACTTCCATACCAGTAGGAGCCCCGACTGGAGCGGCACAGGGCTTTCCGCCAACAACGGGTGCAGAAAAACAATGGACACCCGAACGTGTGGCTTTGGAGTGGGAACGTCAAGTCGAACGGATTCGCGAGTTACAACCGCAGGCGGCTATGATTGTCGGTATAGTGAATAATCCTGCGGATGCTACACCGATTCAGGAAGCATGCCAGTTAATCATAAATGCAGACCAGGCACTCAACGAACAGAGAAACGCAAGTGCTTCTGCTGGAGTGACTCAGAATGATCTTGCCCATCGGCCTCTCGCCGTCCTCTATGCTACTGCGCCTCAATTTATAGAGGCAACACGACGTATGCTCAATGGGTATGCCGAGGTCGTACGCCTTGACCCACTTGTTTCACAAGCCCAGCTTGCCTCGACCAGTGTTGCCATTGCTGCCCTGTACGAGCGTGAAGTGATTGAGTCTATTCCTGGCTATGACCGTGTCCAATCATGGTCTGCCGCAGCACCTGCTGCAACAGCCATTTCATTAAGTAGCCTGGTGCGCTTCCTTGCTCAGCACTATACTATGAACGTGACGGCAGTGGATGTGGGAGGCACGAATTCCATCGTGATGCTGGCGGGCGAGCAGAACGAGTTTCTGCCCCTGGTGAACTCAGGAATAGGTGTAGGTCCAGGGGTTGGAGCGCTCTTGAAGCAGGTCGGGTGGCAACGCATAGCACGCTGGTTGCCTTTTACTATGACTGAAGATGAACTACGGCAGTATACACTGAACCAGTTGCTACATCCACAAGCCGCTCCGACGAGTACGCGCGAGTTGCAAATTGCGCAGGCATTTGCCCGTGAAGCCATTATTCTGACGCTTGAAGGAGCGAAACAGAGCAACATCAGCCAGTTCAATGCTGATTTGATCTTAGCAACAGGCGGAGTTATCGCTCATGCCCCGAAGTATGGACAAGTTGTGCTGATGTTGCTTGATGCCCTTCAACCGCGAGGGGTCACTTCGCTGGTGCTGGATCGTACTATGCTGATCTCACAACTTGGAGCTGTTGCGACAGTGGCTCCTGTTGCTGCTGTACAGGTGAATGAGAATGATGCCGTGACGCATCGTCTTGGAACATGTGTTATTCCATTTGGTGGGTTACCTGCGGGGCAGGTGGCTGTGCGTGTTGGGCTGGAGTACAGTAATGGACGACAAGTAATGGTTGATGTGATGACAGGCTCTTTAGAGGTTATCCCATTGCCAGTAAACGAGCAGGCGCTACTGACCTTATATCCTGCCCCGTCTGTTGATGTTGGCCTTGGTCCCGGCGAACGTGCGCGTGCTGCTGAGGAGATTGATGGTGGGCTGCTTGGTTTGATCATCGATGCTCGTGGGAGACCGTTGCAATTACCTTCGAATGAATCGGAACGCCAGGCTCGTTTATTACAATGGATGCAATCAGTGGGAGCGTAAAAGGACCTTCGGGCAGGTGTTTGGTGAGGTGCTTTGAGGAGGGAAGGCCTTGTGGTCGCCCATGGTGGGATTTCAGCTATGAGCAGTTCAGTTGGGTGGCCTGTACTTACACAGACGCTGGTGCGGAGAGAGCGTTGGCCTGGTGGATATAAAATAAGAGGCGTTCCGCTCGTTCGCCCAGGTCAGGAAGTGCAGCCCGATCAACCCATCATTCGTTTGGAAAAGCCTGAGCCTATCGAGATATTGCCGACGGCCAGGCATCTCTCATTGCCATCTGCAGACTCTAGCAATATGTCGGCTGCAGGAGCGGATTCAGGGCAGGGCATGGAAAAAAACAGCCCTGGTGCGAATGCTCGTACAGGGGACTATTGGTGCCGGGAATCAGGTAGCAGGTGTCTTGACTCTCTGGCAAGGGCCAGGTGCCAATCGTGGGCAACAGTATATCCCGCCGGGGGCGATCTTAGTCATTCCTGGACCTGTCAATTTTGCCATGTTGTGGCAGGCAATGAATTCTGGTGTCAATGGGGTTGTTGCCAGTAGCATTTCTTATAGTGATCTGGAGGGCTTCTTGCATACCGATGTCCTGGAACTCGTCGATAGTGTTGAGGTTGAACTGGCCCAGGTGCACCTCCCTCCAATGACGGTGCTCCTGACAGAGGGAATGGGTACTATTTCGATGCCTGCCCGTACTATGAATCTACTGAGTCAGTATCAAGGGTCGATAGCACTCCTTTCTGGAACGACCTCTGTGCGCCAGAGGGTCTTTCCTGAACTGATTGTCTCGCTTCCGGCAAAGGAAGTGCAGCAAAACTGGCAGCCGGTGCAACCTGACTCTGTGTTAACAGTGGGATCGCCAGTCCGTGTCTGTGGTGGCGACCATGAAGGAGCAAGAGGGGAAATAACCTATCTTTTTACGCATCAGCAGGTTTTTCCTTCTGGTGTGCGGGCGCGTGCAGCGCGTCTTCGTTTGGAGGACGGATCAATGCTCATAGCACCTATGACGTTGTTAGAGCGCATTGGATGAAGGTTTGTCCACATTTATGAAAAGTTATCCACATATTTTACTAAAATATGTGGATAACTTTTCATGTCTTTTGCGGGATATCTCCATAATTGAGATTACAAGAGCTATCTCTTTGCCCCCGCTTTCTCTGGTAGGATCAATGAGCGTCCTGTCATATCCTTGGGCTGCGGAATCGCCATCACCTGCAAAATAGTGGGGGCAACATCCGCCAGGATGCCATCTGTGCGTAGTCGAACGTCAGCAAGTTGTGGCACGACCAGGTAGAGTGGCACAGGATAGGTGGTATGGGCGGTGAAGGGTTTACCGGTATCGTACTCGATGAGTTGCTCTGCATTGCCATGATCGGCGGTAATCAGTAAGCCACCTCCTACTGCCAGCGTTGCATCTACAATGCGGCCAACACCTGTATCAACGGCCTCAACCGCTTTAATTGCAGCCTCAATGACGCCGGTGTGCCCTACCATGTCGGCATTGGCATAGTTCATGATCACCAGGTCGTATTGCCCACTGCGAATGTGTTCGATGGCTGTATCGGTAACGCCTGCTGCGCTCATTTCTGGCTGCAGGTCGTAAGTTGGCACCTTTGGTGATGGGACGAGGAGACGGTCTTCTCCGGGGTAGGGTGGTTCGCGCCGCCCATTGATAAAGTAGGTGACATGGGCATATTTCTCGGTCTCGGCAGTATGGAACTGGCGTAACCCGTGCTCAGAGATTACTCGTGCAAGCGGCATCTCCACCTCGTCGGCGCGGTAGGCCACTTCGGCCTCAAGCCCTTCTTCGTATTCCGTCATCATCACAAATTGTAAATCGGGTATGCGTGGTCCCCGGTTGAATTTTCCTTCGGCTTGCGGTGGTAACTCTTTCAGCACAAAAGCCTTGGTGAGTTGCCGGGCGCGGTCGGGCCGGAAATTGTAGTGAATCAACGAATCCCCAGCTTTGACTACGGCAACAGGGTGGTCATGCTCCATGACAACGGTAGGGATAATGAACTCATCCGTCACGCCTTTATCATAGGACTGCTGAATTGCGGCTATCGCTGAGCTTGCCTTCAGCCCCTCGCCTCGTGTCATTGCGAAATAAGTCATTGCGGTGCGGTCCCAGCGATTATCTCGGTCCATGGCATAGTAGCGTCCACTGACGGTAGCGGCCTTTGCAGCGTTTTCCCCACCGATCTCACGGGCGCGAGCCTCGAGCTGCCGCATAAATTCGATCCCACCGGTTGGCGAGGTATCGCGGCCATCGGTGAAGGAGTGGATATAGACTCGTTCAATGTCGTGCATCTGGGCTAGCCGCAAGAGTGCTTCCAGGTGGGATTCGTGGGCATGGACACCACCGGGGCCAAGCAGGCCACAGATATGCAGTTGTGATGAATTTTTCTTGACGTGTTCAACGGCTTTGAGCAGGGCGGGATTCTGGAAGAAACTGCCATCTTTAATCGATTCGCTGACGCGGGTGTAGTCCTGCAACACCCGCTTGCCAGCCCCGATATTCTGGTGTCCCACCTCGGAGTTGCCCATCTGACCTTCTGGCAGCCCTACCGCTTCTCCAGAGGTTTTGATGGCTGTATGAGGCCATTCACGGGCAAGTTTATCTATATTGGGTGTGCGTGCCAGGGCAATAGCGTTGCCCTCTTTGCGTGGGTTGATGCCCCAGCCATCCATAACAATCAAAACAAACGGGCGTGGTCGCCCGGAAGGAGTTGCACTCATGCTTTGTTTTTGCTCCATGCTAGCGTTCTAAATAAAGGCGTATGGTGTTTTTATTGTACCACGCGGGGCATGAAGATGAATCTGATAGTTCACCGACCGTCGTTCAACAATTTTCTTGAGTGACAAAGCTGGCGAAAAGGCGTAATATCTGGGAGAGGAGAGAGATCTCTCCCAGATATTGTGCTTTTGGGTATGCTTAACATGGAAACCTGAAACTTGTAACGCTTGCCGTAACGATTTCGGGACAGGCGTATCCTGGTATTGTATTGTAGACTTGCCAGGTGAGTGGCGTTAAGATAAGATATATCCGCATCTTCATGGTGTCAGGAAGAGGAGGTAAGGAGATAGAAGAGGCGGTTTGAAAATGGGTTAGAGGTGGGGATGAGGTACAATGACCTTTGATTGTCGTGTAATTCCTTGAACGGAAGGAAGAGAGTTATGACTGGTAAATATTCGCGATCTCCTGGGCGTCGGCTTACGCTGAGCCTGATGGCTATCATGGCCGCACTGTGCCTGGTGTTTCTCGCGACTGTAGGAGCATTTGCAGACTCGGTTCGCATTTATGATCGGGCTGTCGTCCTCAATGCCTCTCAGGTGCAAAGTGAGGCATCGAACCTTTCTAACCCGATTGACATCTACACCACGAGTACCTTCACGGGATCAACACAGAGCTTCGATCAGACGGCTGTTCGGAGTATAGCCAGTACACGTTCGCTGGTGCTGGCTATCGATGTCAGGCATGGGCATGTTGTGGTGGTTGGTGGAAAAGATTCGGGCCTATCAAATAGTGAGGGCCAGGCTGCTGCGAGCGCCTTTGTCAGTGATTTCAGGTCCAACAGGGACTATACGAGCGCTACTATTGCCGCTATTCGTTCGCTACGTGGATCATTGAGCCCGGCAGGAGGTCTCTTCTCCGGTATTGGTGGTACGCTTTGCTGTGTTGGCCTGATAGTCCTGGTCATTGTGCTGGTGATCTTTGGCGCGGTCCGAGGAATATTCAGACGTATGTTTGGCCTTGGTGGTCGCCCACAACCGACTTACCAGCAGCCTTATCAGCAGCCTTATCCTCCTGGGTATGGTCCTGGCTACCAGGGAGGTGGTGGCATAAATCCCTTGGCTGCTGGGGGCCTGGGTGCGGCAGCTGGTGGTTTTCTGGGCTATGAGTTAGGGAAAGAGGCAGGTGAGCGTGAAGCCCAGGGCCAGGGTGGTTTTGGAGGCGGAGGCTTCAGTGGAGGCGGTGAAGGCGATTTTGGAGGTGGAGGCGGTGGTGATTTTGGTGGAGGCGGTGGTGATTTCGGCGGAGGTGGTAGTGGAGACTTTGGAGGTGGAGGAGACTTCGGAGGTGGAGGCGGAGGAGATTTCGGTGGTGGAGGCGGTGGGAATTTCTAACACAGTAAGAGTGTAAACCAAACACCCATGGGCACCCTTACGGATACCCAGGATGATTTTTGACAATTAAAAGCGCGAGGCATGCCTCGCGCTTTTAATTGTCAAAAATCATCCGGTAGGAAAACGATGTTCCCTGGCTCACATCTCCGATTGCGGTATATCGGGGCGACGTCCACCTCGGCGGCGGCGACCCAACTCCGCCACCCTGATGCGGGCTACTGCACGCTCCAGGGCACCCTGTAGATCGGCACGCTCGACATCCGATCTCGCCTGTTCCAGTCGCTCTTGAGCGCGGCGACGAGCTTCCTCTGCACGGGCCTGGTCAATTTCCTCAGCTTGTTCGGCTGTATCAGCCAGGACAGTGACAGTGTCGTTAAACACTTCGAGGAAGCCACCAGCAACAAAGAGTGGCTCTTCGGCAGCGCCGAGTTTGATGCGCATTTCGCCAATCGCCAGGGTTGTCAGCAGTGGGGCATGCCGTGGTAGAATGCCAAGCATGCCCTCTGAACCCTTGGCGACAACCATATTGGCCTCGCCCTGGTAGACTTCGCGCTCGGCAGTTACTACCTCGACATGCAGAGTGTTGCGTGTTGCCATGACTTAACCCTTCTGCTGCTCTGCTTCGTAGCCCTGCACAACTTCGTTGATGTCACCAACCAGGTAGAAGTATTGCTCGGGAATGTGATCGTACTTCCCATCCAGAATCTCCTGGAAGCCACGGATGGTTTCCTTCAAGGGAACGTACTTGCCCTCTTTCCCGGTGAAGACCTCGGCAACAAACATCGGCTGCGAGAAGAAGCGCTGCAACTTACGTGCACGTGAAACCGTCAGCTTGTCTTCGTCCGAGAGTTCATCAATACCAAGGATGGCGATGATGTCCTGCAGATCCTTGTAGCGCTGCAGCACCTTCTGCACACTTCGAGCAATATTATAGTGCTCTTCGCCGACGACCTGTGGGTCAAGGATGCGGCTGGTGGAGGCCAACGGATCAATGGCCGGGAAGATGCCCTGCTCAAAGATCGAGCGCTCCAGCACAATAGTTGAGTCGAGATGAGCGAAAGTTGTGGCCGGTGCTGGATCGGTGTAGTCGTCAGCGGGAACGTACACTGCTTGCATCGAAGTGATCGAACCTCGCTTGGTCGAGGTGATGCGCTCCTGCAGTTCACCCATCTCTTCTGCCAGGTTTGGCTGGTAGCCTACGGCAGATGGCATGCGGCCTAAGAGTGCCGAGACTTCAGAGCCTGCCTGGGTGAAGCGGAAGATGTTGTCGATGAAGAGCAAGACATCCTTCCCTTCTTCATCGCGAAAGTACTCTGCAATGGTAAGTCCACTGAGGCCGACACGCAGGCGTGCTCCCGGAGGCTCGTTCATCTGACCGAAGACCATGGCCAAGCGGTCGATAACCCCTGCATGAATCATTTCCTCGTAGAGGTCGTTGCCTTCGCGGGTGCGCTCACCTACGCCAGCAAAGACGCTATAACCACCATGGGCTTTCGCGATATTGTTAATCAGCTCCTGAATGATAACGGTCTTGCCTACGCCTGCTCCACCGAAGGTGCCGATTTTTCCGCCGCGCATGAAAGGACAGATCAGGTCGACGACTTTCAGGCCGGTCTCAAAGACTTCAATATTTACAGTCTGCTCGTCCAATGCAGGGGCTGGCCTGTGGATGGGCAGGCGTGGCGCATCGGGAACATCGGGCTTATTATCAATTGGCTCACCAAGGACGTTAAAGATGCGGCCAAGAGTTTTTGGCCCGACAGGAACGGAGATTGATGCGCCTGTATCAAAAGCGTCTACGCCGCGCTGGAGACCATCGGTCGATCCCATTGCCACGCAGCGTACCCAGTTATTGCCGAGGTGCTGTTCGACCTCAAGAGTGAGGTCCTTGTCCGCACCAGAGGGACGGGTTAAAACTGCGTTGTAAATTTGTGGTAACTCGTCTGGGGGAAATTCAACGTCTACGACGGCCCCCAGCACCTGCACGACTTTACCTTTCGTGCCTACTTGTGTTGCCATATCGCTCTCCTATTGCTCACCAGCCCCGGCCACAATCTCGAGGATCTGGGTCGTGATGCTCGCCTGGCGAGCTTTGTTATAGGTCAAAGTAAGGTCCTGAATAAGGTCTAAGGCATTATCAGTGGCATTCTTCATCGCCACATACTTCGCGGAGTACTCACTTGCCACAGCCTCGAGTAATGCCTGATAAACCTGTACATCCACGTAGCGTGGGAGTAGAGCTTCAAAGATGCTCGCTGCGTCTGGCTCATAGATGTATTCGATCGTCCGCCGTTCACTACTTTCCTCGACAGGTGGCTGCACAGGCAGAAGCTGTATAGCTGTAGGCTGCTGAGTCACAGTGTTGACACACTTCGCATAGACCAGGTAGACGATATCGACCTCCCCGTTCAGGAAGGCATCCATTGCTACCTGGGCAATCGCCGTAGCGTCACTCAATGTCGGTTTATCACCATAGTTAGTGAACTCGGCCAGCAGATGTTGTTGAGTGCGGATAATGAAGTCGCGTGCTTTGCGGCCAACGGCTACGTAGTCTATGCCTGGTCGTTCGCCCTGCTCTGCCAGGCGATTCTGCTGTTCTAGAGCAGCACTTGCTGCCTTGCGGTTAATGTTGCTGGGTAGTGCTCCACAGAGACCACGGTCAGGCGAAATCACTACAAAGCCGATTCTATGTACCGGGCGCTGGTGCAACAGTTTGACCCGCTCGCCGATGTCCTCGCCTGCCGCGTTAGCAAGACGCGAGACAAGCCCACGAATCTGCTCAGCGTAAGGACGTGAATTCTGGACATGCTCCTGCGCCCGTCGCATCTTACTACTTGCCACCATTTGCATGGCTTTAGTGATTTGCGCTATGTTCTTGACCGACCGTATGCGCCGCCGGATTTCTCGTGTTGATGGCATAGATTAGTCTCCTAGCGCGACTCCGGGGTTTGCGAAGTTGTTTGTGTCGCGGCCCGGCGAGCTTCCTCCGCCTTTTTCGTCTGTTCTGCTGTATCTTCACGCGGTTCGGCGGTCTTCTTGAACTCTTCGATGGCGGCTCTCAACTGCTTGAGGAGTTCGTCGGACATCTTCTCTTTACCCTTGACGGATTGCTCGATGATAGCTTCGCCGATCTCTGGATGGTTGGAATCCATGTAGCGGTAGAAAGCTGGCTCCCAGGCAACGATCTTATCTACTGACACGTCGTCCAGGTAGCCGTTTGTAGCTGCATAAATGATCATTACCTGTTTCTCGACCGGAACTGGCTGATATTGTGGCTGCTTGAGTATTTCGGTCAAGCGCTGTCCACGATCAATGCGGCTCTTCGTCGCCTTGTCCAGGTCTGAAGAGAACTGGGCGAACGCAGCCAGTTCACGGAACTGGGCAAGGTCCAACTTCAGTGAGCCCGCCACCTGTTTCATGGCTCGTGTCTGAGCGTTACTACCTACACGCGAGACTGAGAGACCTACGTTGATGGCTGGCCTTATGCCTGCATTAAACAGGTCGGTCTCGAGGAAGATCTGCCCGTCGGTAATCGAGATGACGTTTGTCGGGATATAGGCCGAGATGTCGTTGGCTTTTGTTTCAATGATCGGCAGCGCTGTAAGTGAACCACCACCGTACTCATCGTTCAAGCGTGCCGCACGCTCCAACAGGCGCGAATGCAGGTAGAAGACATCGCCGGGATACGCTTCGCGTCCTGGTGGACGGCGAATAATCAGCGAGATGTTACGGTAGGCTTCAGCGTGCTTGGTCAGGTCATCGTAGATGATCAGAGCATCGCGGCCCGATTCCATGATCTCCTCGCCCATCGCGCAGCCAGCATAGGGAGCCAGGTACTTCAGAGGGGCAGTCTCAGAGGCACCTGCAACCACGATGATGGTGTGATCCATGGCACCGTGTTCCTCCAGGATGGCCTGGGTACGCGCAATCGATGAGTTCTTCTGACCAATTCCTACGTAGATGCAGATGAGATTTTTACCCTTCTGATTAATGATCGTGTCGATAGCGATCGCGGTTTTACCTGTCTGGCGGTCACCAATGATCAGTTCGCGCTGACCGCGCCCGATGGGGATCATACTGTCAATAGGCTTGATACCCGTCTGTACCGGCGTATTCACCGGCTGGCGTGTAATCACACCAGGGGCAATACGCTCAACCGGGCGGTATTTATCGGTAACGATCGGTCCTTTGTCGTCGAGTGGCTCACCCAGGGGGTTGACCACGCGACCAATGAGTGCATCACCAACGGGAACCTGGATAACTCGCCCGGTGGTGCGAACTTCGTCGTCTTCTCTAATGTGTGTATAGTCACCCAGGACGGTGCAACTGACTGTCTCTTCCTCAAGGTTGAAAGCCAGTCCCATCACCCCGGCGCGTGGGAATTCTACCAGTTCGAGATACTTCACATCTTGCAGTCCGTAGACGCGAGCAACTCCATCTTGCACAGCAATGACGGTACCTACGCTTGCTGTTGAGATTGTGCTCCCTTCGAACCCGGCGATGTTTCTCTCGATGATGGCACTGATTTCATCAGCCCAAGATGCCATCGTTGTTCCTCCTAATACGGTTCGCTGGCCTGGCACCCACAAGGGGTGCCACTACTATGCTACGCTGACGGGCGAAGCCCGTCGATGGTAGTGGTCCCCCTTGTGGGTGCCAGGTTACTATTGACTTCTGCTTGGTCCAACCCTATCCTGGCTTGTGGGGCTTTGTCCTGACAATGTTTCACCAGGCGTGGTAACATAGCCATCGGGGCTGGTTGCCTCAGAGAAGAGGTCAACGCTCGAGCTGGCTACACGGGCAATCACTCCACCAAGAATGTCCGGGTTAACTTTTGTTTCTACAAGAATTTTCTTCCCAGTTCTACGTTCGAGCGCCTTCTGCACACGTTTAAGCTGCGCTTCATCCATTTCCTTTGCCGTGATAACTTGTGCCACCGCTTCATTCTTATAATCCCGCACCATCTGTTCGAGTTCGCGGGCAATATTTGGCATAAGTTCAACCAGGTCACGCTGGACGACGAGCAACGCCAGGTTAAGCGATGTAGGCAGCACCTTGTCAGCTAGCGCCGAACGTATGGCTGTCTCTTTGCGCTGCGCTGGGATTTTCGGCTCACGCAAAAGATACGCTAACTTGCGCTGAGAAAATAGCATGGCTATCTCGCGCACTTCTTCAAGTGTGCGATCAATGGTATTTTGTTTGCGTGCAAGATCGAAAATCGCCCCGGCGTAGCGACGTGCAATCGCTCCTTTAAGCATTACTGTTCCTTTGCCTGGCTGACACTAACGAACTCTTCCACCAGACGGCGGTTATCTTTGCTATCAAGAGATTTCCTGATCACTTTACTCGCAGCATCGATCGAGAGATTGACAACCAGGCGACTGATCTCAGCATGAGCGCGAGCCGCCTCCTGCTGGATACGGGCAACCTGCTGCTCTTCAATTTGTGCAGCGCGTGCGTGAGCCTCGTCTTGAATGCGTTGAGCTTCACGCTCAGCCGCCTTCGTTGCCTGTTCAATCGTCTCCTGGGCCTGCCTGCGTGCCTCAGCAAGCACTTGCTCTGCACGGTTCGTCGCTTCTGCAAGCTCACGTTTGGCGCGTTCGGCGTTCTCAATGCCCTCGCGTATCACCGCCTGTCGCTGGTTAAGCATCTTGATGATAGCGGGAAATCCCCATCTCCACAGGATCAAGAAGACGATGCCAAAACTAACAAGCTGCGAGAGGAAGGCAAAAGCATTGATGCCAAGTCCGTCAAACAGGGAACCGCCTTGGGCAAGAATAAATGCCATTGTAAGCTCCTCCTTTCGTCAAAGCTCTCCTCACAGAACGACCGCAGGCATAGTAAGCCAATCCGTTTATGGTAGGGGTCCTTCATCGCCTCCCAGGCGCGGGACCCACGTGACGTGCTGGATAAATCTATTACCTCTCCCCCAGAGAGGGTGCTCTACCGGTCCCCCTGTCTGGGATGGCGGCTTACTACCATTTGCAGTCGCCCTGGGGTATTACCTTGCGAAGACTGGGATCACGAAGGCGATAACGAGAGCGTAAATAGCGATAGCTTCGGCAAACGCCAGGCCGATGAACATGTTGATACGGATCAGCGGCTCGGCTTCAGGATTGCGCCCGATAGCATTGAATGCCTGACCTGCGGCAATACCGATACCGACACCAGGGCCAATAGCTCCCAAACCAATTGCTAGTGCTACAGCAAGTGCTAACATGATTAAATCCTCCTCGATAGGGGTGCGATACAGCGAACCCCTTGATATTTGTTAATTATATATTATGCAATCGCAGTAAAGATACTCTGCGAGGTGCAATCACCATGATAAGTTTTGACGCTTAATGCGTTGCCACCGTTTCTTTGTGCTCGACTTCTTTCTGTGCTTCATACTCTTCTTCGGCGTGAGCATGGCTGGTTGTGGCAATCTCCAGGAAGACGAGGGTCAGCAGCGAGAAAATCAGGGCTTGCACAAAGGCAACAAATAGTTCCAATGGAATAAAGATTACATCAGCCAGGAATGGCAGGACGAAAGCGAATACCGCCAGCACTGCACTACCTGCGAAGATGTTGCCAAAGAGACGGAAAGAGAACGAAAGCAGACGCGCCAGTTCGGTAACCAGTTCCAGCAGACCCACGAAGAACTGGATAAATCCTTCGAAGTTGAACCTGAACAGGCTCTTGAAGTTGAAGTACTTGCTCAGATGCTCTTTTGCCCCCAATGTATAGAAACCGAAGATCTGAGTCACAACCACAGAGACAAGTGCCATGGAGAATGTCAGATTCAGGTCACTGGTAGCGGGGCGAATCCAGGGAATAATCTTATTCGAGATATCACCAAACAACAAGAAGCCAAAAGCTGGAGAGCAGTTTGGCAAAAAGCCCAGGAACGGCTGGCAACTTGGATGGAGCCTGGCAATCGCCTCGGTATCGATAGCCCCAACAGTATCTACACCTGGGAAAATATCAAGCAGGTTGGAGAAGAGAATGAAGACGAAGAAAGTAGCGACGAGGGGGAAGAATTTTTTCCCTTTTTCTTTCCCTGCTACACCTTCTACCAATCCTAGCAAGCTTTCCACGGCCCACTCCGCGAAGTTCTGTGCCCCACGAGGAATCATTTCGCGTCGGCGTGTGGCAAAATAGGTAAGCACTACCAACGCGATGAGTGATATCCAGGTACAGAGGAGTGTATTGGTGATTCCTCGAGCGTGACCATTTTCGTAAAATAGAGGAATGATCACATCTGGCTGAAGTTTTATTTCAGGAAGTTTCCAGAACACTCGGCATCCTCCCTAATCGCCGGGTTCTGCCAGGCTAGGTCTGTTTGGTTCTAGATGGTTTCCGTTTATCCTATTCTATCTAAATAAGGGTGCCAGTAAACGGTACGCTCCATATATTCCCGAGATCAGGCCAAGCAGCAGCCCGAGCAGTAAAAACAAATGTCCGGTACGTACAACGCCATCAAGGTAATTTCCCCCGATGACACCGATGGCTATGGGAATGGCGATGGTGAAGCCAAGCTGCCCCATTAACGCTAGAGATCCCCAAATAGTGGGCGGTGGCTTTTTACTCATCCTTTTGATCCCATGTTGTCTCTCATATTATACCAAGGGGATTATAGCATGCAGGGGAGAGAAAATGCAACAGGTGATACAAGCATGAATTGTCAACTAACCTTACACCCCTACCCCTTGCTTCTGTGCCTCCACCACTTCAGCACTCTCCCCCTCCGCCTTCACCTTCATTGCACTCGAAATCGTCAGACCCAATGCACTCAGACAGGCCATACCAGTCGCGCACATCAATAGAGCAGCCCAGGGATGAGAGAAGAAGAACATTGCATTGACCTGAGTTGGGGGTTGCTGCAACAGGCCGGTGAAGACCAGCAGGCCGACAGCCTCGTTACTTCCGACCTGTCCTGGAGGGGTTGGGAGAATGTAGAACATGTTGTAGACGGTATAGCCGAAGATGGCTGTGCCGAAGGGGATCTGGTAGCCAATGGTCCAGAAGGCGAGCATGGCGAAGAGGCCATCGAAGAGCACGGCGACACAGGTGAGCAGGAGGGCGGGAATAAAGATTCTGGGCTGGCTGGCACCTGCGAGCAGGGAGTCAACGAATCCTGTGGCGAATCCTTCGATCTTGCTGCCGATGCCCTTAGGGAGCAGTCCGGTGATTTTGGCGAGTAGAGCAATTGCGGCGGTCCGTTTCCAGGCGGCCAGTGCGATAAAGAAGATCAGGCCGATCAACAGTCCGCCTACCAGCCCCAGCACCAGCCATAGCTTGATATCCATGTGTACACCAAGGAACGGTACGATGGCCATGATGAAAAGGGCGGGCATTAAGTCCAGGGCTTTGTCCATGGCGACGGTGGGGAGTGATTGGCTGACAGGGATATTGGCGATGCGCTTGAGCATCAAGCTCTTTGCGACCTCACCTCCACGAATAGGTAAGAGAAAGTTCAGGAAGATACCGACCAGGAAAAGTTGGATTGCTTTGAAGGTGCTTACCTTGCCAACGGGATTCAAGAAGAGTTTCCAGCGAACGCCCCGGATGCTAAAGGCAGTGAGGAATGCTACGCCGGAGAGGAGAGCCAGCAAGATGCCCTGTGGTGTCGTCAGGCGCTGCTTGAGCACACTGATCGTTGCAGGGATATCTACGAAGCGTGCGACCAGGAAGAGCAGGCCAATGCCGACAAGCAGGCCAAGTGTCACTTTTGCAGCGGGAGTGCTGAGCAGGGCTTTCCATGCTGGCTGTGGTTTTGCCTCTGGCTCTGGTATTGGTAGTGCTATAGCTTCGGCGATAGAGACTTGTGACGGAGTGCGACCAAAGGGTTCACGTCCGTAGAGGTTGACGATAGGTAGCGCTCCTGTTTGCTGGATGCCGTAAGGCCACCAGCCGTCTTCTATCGTCAGTGCGCCAACGTTGCCGTTAGTAGCTTCAGGCTGCGGCTTCTCATCTGGGGGGCGTTTTGCTATGCGGATGGCTGGCATCATCCCACTGAGTTGTCTAATGCGCTCGGTATGCTGGTTGCTGATGTCAAAAGGATCATCTGTGGAGCTATTGCTTATACTCCATAGTGGGATGGTTGGAGAAGTGGCCGTGTCAGGTGTCTGCATGGCGGCTGTGGATTGTATTGCAATGTCGCCTTTTGCGTCCATATTTTCTACTGCACGCAGATTTTTTCCTTTGATCTTTACCAGGCGTGTTGGACGGATGTAGGAGCGGGTGGCTCCTATACGATCACTTTGTAATGGATTTGGACGTTGTGGTTGTTGCATGCAATCCTCACATGAAATAGGTTTTTTATGCTTACAGATACCCATGCTTCTGGTACCAGGCGGCGGTTAATTTCATTCCTTGCTCTAAATCCACCCTGGGAGCATAGCCGAGTGGGATACTACCTTTGGGAAGTTCCCGACCCAGGGAGTGTGCGATTGCCGTGCCAAGTTCCTGAATGGTGACTGCGCGTTCACCCGCAATGTTATAGCTGCGACCGAGTGCTTCGGGTCGTTCGGCACAGAGCAGGAATGCGGCGGTCATATCGTCGATGTAGACCGGGTGCAGTTCTGCCTTTCCACCATTGATGACGCGAAAGAGGCCCTTTTTAATCGAGACGAAGAAGCCGAGCAGGTGGATATCTCCTGGCCCGTAGACAAGCCCTGGTCGGATGACACTGATAGGGAGGCCATCTTCCTGATATGCTTTGAGAGCGAGCTGTTCTCCTTCCAGTTTGGTGGCTTCGTAGGGATTGGTAGGCGCGTAAAGAGCATCTTCGGATGCAGGTGTTTTGCCTGTGACTCCAAAGACACCTGTTGTGCTGCAATGAACAATACGCTGCAACTGGTTCTGCCCCTTGCAGGCATCGAGCAGGATGCGTGTACCTTCTACGTGTGTACGACGATAGAGTTCGGTGGGGACACTTGGATGATAGAGGCGACCAACAAGGTGGTAGATGACGGTGGCTCCGTCAACTGCCTGCTGTACGTGTTTCGCCTCGGTAATCTCACCTGGAATAATCGTTACAGCTTCACCGAACTGCTCGCGTGCCTTTTTCACATCACGAGCCAGTATGTGCACTGGTTGCTTTTGTCTCAGCAGTTCTGTCACCAGCGCCGATCCCAAAAAGCCGGTGGCTCCGGTTACCAGTATCGTCATTGCCTTGCTCCTGAATAGCCCTTCACGCTGATGGCGTTCTCTGGGCAAGCTTCGTAACACAGCAAACAACGCTCACAGGTTCGGGGGTTGACCTTCAGTGTTTTGAGATCAATCACATTGGGAAGTGGACAGGTTTCGACGCAGATGCCGCAACGTGTACATTTCTCCTCATGAATTTGTGGGCGGGTACCGACTAAACCCGTCTTATAGAGTGTCGTACAGAAGTGCTTGCCACGTTCTGCGATCAGTGTGTAAGGATAGTCCAATGGATACATCAGCCAGAAGATAAAGCGATAGAGTCCTTTCTGCTGCGGGAGGCGGAACTGCCTGATCATGCCAACATCTTCACCAACCAGGGTCCAGGATGGCTTGCCCATCTGCTCTAGCGCCAGCTTCAGATGGGGAATGTCTCGCGGCTTGACGCCGACAAGCTGGCAGCAGACCAGGTCTACAGCGAGGCTCTCGCGTCCCGCTACCAGGACCTGCAGGTCTGCCTTATCACCATAGAGCGGTCCCTCTCCATCCTGGCCTACGCTCCCATCGACAATCGTCAGGTCGGGCTTGATGCCGAGGTTCATATCGACGATGCTCTGATCAATACCAAAGGTATGCATTGAACGACGGTCGGGACGCGGCAAAATACCCATCGGGTTTTTCATACCCAGGGTCATAGCGGAGACAACATGCGTTTTCAGGACGGGCAGGTTAATCAGGCGTGCTTCCTTGAGGATACGTGGGATACGGAAGCGGCGTAATTTTTTTGCGCCTGTTGGCCGTAGCTCCATCCAATCCTCTTCTCCGCCCTCAGGGTCTACACGTAAGATGCGGATACCATTTTCCTCGCAGAATTTCTCGACACCCAGGATGGTATAAGTGGCTTCGCGGTCGAATTCGGTGCCTGGGGTTTCGCAGAGCACCGGCTCGGCTCCGCAAGCGCGTACCTCTTCGGCCACAGCCTTGAGCAGGGCAAAGCTGGTAGTAGAGCCTGTCTCAGCACCGCGCCCTGCTACAAAATTGGGTTTAAGTATGGCAATTTTTGCTCCTCGCATGACCGATTCCATGCCGCCTATTTGCTCAATCACGCGATGTGCGGCCTGCTCGATCCCATCAAAGGTGCGAGTGACGGCAATTGTATCTGTGCCTGGTCGTGTTGCCAGCATAGTTATTTTCTTCTTCCCCCTTTTTACATAATAACGTTTTTGGCTCAGGCATTTACCCGTAACCTGTCGCCCTCAAGAGGTGATAGGTTACGGGTAAATGCCTGAGCCATTATTGGTTGTTGGTAGACTGTTGGTTGTGGTTGTTTGTGCATCACCTGGTAGACCTGAATGACAATTTGCTGGTCATGGTCGTCTGCCCGGAACTCGGCACGTAGAATTGAGTGCTGGAGGGCATCCTTAATAATATTCATCGGTCCCCCGATGTTATTGATGTCATTGAGCATTTCGGAGTCGGCAACGATATAGTCAATACGGTCCCAGTTGCCGTTCAGCAGTCCATCATGGAGTTCTGGGTCGAAGGCGACGTTAAAATAGACGTGAGCAAACGGGTAGGTAGCACCATTGCCCACACCTTCACCGCCTGGCTGGCGCAGGTCCATGTAGAGGTAGCTGTTGATCACGATAAAGGAGGTATGTGGGACGTGATCGCGTATCCAGACCATGGCGTCTGTTTGCGCCGATGTGGGGTGCTGGGTGAAGACGATGCCGAAGTTTTGCGTGTCGTAATAGGCAATGCCTCCTATGACGAGCAGAATGAGTACGGCACGCACAATGTCGAAGCGCACCAGTTTACCAATCCAGTTTGTAATGGTATGGATTGCCATCGCAGCATTGAGCGCGATCAGCGGAATCAGGGGGATGATATAGAACGAGAGAACGACCCCACCACGCACCAGGAGTAGCCAGAAACTGATGGCAAGCAGCGAGATAAGCAGCAACTTGCGGTTCCACCAGCCAACAACCAGGTTGAAGGCTACAGCAGCAATGCTGAAGACCATCAGCACAATATCACCTTGAGTCCAGTTTGCCCAACTCGAACTAAGACTTCCCTCTCCTTGACCGCGTTGAGCCTGTCCAATGAACGTATCTAACATACTCAAGTGTGGGTGCGTATCTCCGGGAAGGTGCCATGAATATGGAAACAACTCGCCCTTCAAGATTGCCAGGAGCACAAAACCTGAACCTATGGCGATTATCGTGTAGGTGAAGGCAACAAGGGCAAATTTACGTTGAAATTTGGTACTGTGCAGCCACAGTGCGTAAATCATACCTGGGAGAAAGAGAACGAAAATCTCCTTTGAGAGCACTGCTATGCCGAAGGAAATAGCCGCAGACACAATGTAGAATAAGCGACTGTTGCCTACAACGAGCAGGTAGAGTGAGAGTAACAGCCAGAAGGTACCAACGTTATCGAGCAATACCTGGCGCTGGTAGGTAATGCTGAGTGGAGAGAGCGAGAAGATGACCATAGCGAGCAGGCCAGCAGTACGACTTCCACCAAGGTGACGGACAATCAGGTAGACCAGTAGTGAACAGGCGAGGGCATAGAGCAGCATGAGCACCCGACCACTGTTCAGGGCATTCCCAAAGGTGAAGAACCCGCCAGTGAGTTGTACCCAAAGGGAGATCTGCATCCAGGCTGCTGGGGGGTGCCCATAACCGTAGGGATAGGGTGTGATCAGCCCATTCAAGATTGCCCAGGCGCTCGACATGTAGGTACCTTCATCCAGTTCGTAGCGCGGGAAGTTGAACATGTTGAAGGCGTGGGCGACTAAGGAGGCCAGAAGACCAATTATAACAACAATGCTTTCAGCCCAGGCTGGGACAGGGAATGTCCTGGCTTTGACTGGATTGATCGGCCCTACTTTGGGCATCAGGCGCGTTTCGCTTGCAGCAATACGCTTGTCTTGATCAGGCAGTACAGTTGTGCGCCCGGTGGGTTTTCGTAGTGGATGCGGCCTCTGTCCTGCACGGTAGACCGTGCGCACAAAAAAATTCGGACTACGATGCAGGATGATATTGCCATGTTCGTCAAGCTCTTCAAGCTCTGGCTCCGGCTGTTTCTCCTGCGTTTTGCTTATGGAATGAGGTGCAGGCAGTGCAGAAAGTACAGATGGCGCGGTCCTGGTGCGGTTGTGATGGCCATTGCTAGCAGGAGGAAGTGGCTCTGTAGGCAGATGATCTAGGTCTTTGCGGCTATTGTTCTCGTCGGTGCCAGGCTGCTGGTTCTGCCCGGCCTGTCCAGGGATAGGAGTAGCAGGGAGTGGTGCCGTTGGGAGATGAGCCAGTTCCTTATGACCATTGTTGTTGTCTTGTCCACCCTGCTGGTTCTGTCGGTTCTGTCGACTCGGTCTAATTCGTACATGAATAGGGGTAACAGGAAGAGCTCCAGTGGGCCGACGGTCAATCTGACGAACGAGAGGGAATGTAGGCGGTCGAGATGGCTCCTGGTCTTCTATGGGAGTCTGATTTATCGTGTCCACCTCTGGTCGGCGGGGTGGCAGGAAAGGCTGAATGGGATGGGACCCTCCATTCAGGTTTGGAGACTGGGTAGTATGCCTGTGCTTGCCTGCATTCCCCGTAGTCACCTTGCGCCGAATCGGTATTTCCGATTGTGGCCGCTCTGGTTGTTCACCTGGTAGAGGCGTCTCTTGCGGTTGCCCTGGTCTATTGAAACCTGTCATGGCGTTTCCTAATATCTGTCTATCTGTCGGGATATCCCTTGCGGGTACCCTCCTCGCTTCAAATATGTGCGCGATGCTGTCCAATATGATCTGTCTTCTCCCAATTGGAAACCCCCTGGATGTAGCGATACACTGCTCGTATGGAACCAATTCCCAGGACCCATTGATATGGGAAGAAGGCCAGTACCAGAATCATTGCTTCACGCCAGCTCCACTTTCGCCTATGTGCTTTCAGGAACTCATGCAGTCCAGCCAGATCGATGAAGACGGCCAGAACGAAGCAATAGAGTGGTAAAAAGGTCAGTATGGCAAGCCAGAGTGGCAACTTAACCAGGAAGAACATCACAAGCGATACTGGCACCATGAGGGCAAAGAGTGCCTGTACCTCTGGCAGGATCAGTACGTAAAAGGCCAGCAGGCGTTGTGAGAGCTTTTCGAGCTTCAACCATTCCCACTTAAAGAGGATTTGAATGAAGCCCTGGTTCCAACGGGTACGCTGCCTGATGAACTGTTCAATCGTGTGCGGAGTTTCCTCACGTGTTACGAACTCGTCATCATAGATAATGCGCATACGTGCATGTGAAAGGCTGAGGCGGATCCCCAGGTCTGCATCCTCAGTCAGGCAGTTTTCATCCCAACCTCCCAGTTGCTCCATCAGTTCGCGCCGCACAAAAACAGTATTGCCTCCCAATGGAGTCATGCCAACACGTGAAAAGAAGTGCAAGGATGATTTAAACCAGAAGAAGTACTCCAGGACATTGAGGAAACAGAACCATTTTGTATTATGATTCATCAACTGAACGCCACTCTGTACAACGTCTACATCTTCATTGAGCATTGTCGTGTTAATAATATTGAGTATATCGGGATGTGGCTCGTCCTCAGCATCGAAGATAGTGACAATATCCCCGCGTGCTACCCGGAGTGCCAGGTTCAAGCCATGGGGTTTGTTAATCGGTGTGTCATTGAAGATGATCAACTGAACGTTCGGGTCTCCAAGTTCATTGATCTTGGCCTGTGCCTCCCCGATGGTGGCTGGATCATCCTCTCGACAAATTGCCAGAATTTGCATCAACTCTTTAGGATAGTTGAGATCATAGACCTTTTGGAGTGTTTCACGATAAACGTCCTCCTCATGCCGGGCAGGCAACATAATTGTAAAAGAGAGACAGGGGTCTTGATAGATCGTCGGAGCATGATTCAGCCAGGCATGCTCCGGTGTCTCCCAGATGAAGAGGCGCAGGCGTATATTAAAGATCGCCTGGAAGATCATCAGCAGTATTAAGAGCAAGTAAAGAATTTCAAGAATTTGACCGAGAACAGTGAAAATCACTTTTCCTCCCTCTCTAACAAGGTATATAGTTGGCCAGGGCATCGGTCTTATGACCGCAGATGACATGATTTAACGGATGAAGGTTGGGATCATCGATGGCTGGTACAATGAAGCTGTAGGCTTCTGCATCGGCATTGTGATGCAAGGTGACCAGAACCATGCTATAAGCGGCCAGACTGATATCCTGACTATGCCATGGACCTACGCCGAACACCTGGTTCGCCGGGCTTACCTGCACCAATTGCGTGTTGGATGATTTGTTGATAAAGAGCAGACTGACCGCCTGGTGAGCATCGTCCTCTGTGGCATAGAGGCTCACGGGGTCATGCTGCACTCCCAGGGGAATCAAGTTGTGTTGCAGGTATGAAAACAACTGCATTACCCGGAACATGGCTGTTTGATGTTGACCATCTTTAGCGAACAGGGGATATGGTGTATTGACGCCCTCTGCTGAGAAGAAACCAACATAATCCACTTGCTGATTCATCAATGTTGCCAGAGTATCAGCCCACCAGAGTGAGGCAATGCCTGGTGTTGGAACTTCTCCATTTGGATTCGTGTTGATCTCAGTCACAGCAACAGGCAGGTCACGATTAAAATCCTGGCGGATCAACTGGCGAAGTGGTGGCAGGAGATAATTCCATTCAGCACTACTGCTCAGGAGCAGATCGGGTTGAGTGCGAGCATCAAGGAACGGATAGCGGTGGAATGAGACTCCATCGAGCAGGTGAAACTTCAGTTCAGGATGGGCATGCTCATATTTTGCCACGCCTTTGAGGAAGCTTTCCATCCAGAGTTGTCCCTGCGCATCGACCGGACCAGCACCCAGACCGTAGAACTGGCTAATTTCTGGTCCAAACACTTTAATTGTTGGATCGTTCTGGTGCATGACCTTAGAGTATTCAATGAACTCATTCACATAGTCAGAAACGGTATAGATATCGTTTGTTGGAGAACTGGGATTGATTATTCTATCGGGTTCATTGCCTACTGTCCAGAATTTAATCGGATGGAAGGGTGCATGGGCATACTTCCCTGTGCGCAGGTCGCTTTTGGGATTATTCATATAGTCCACCCAGCGACCAGCCAGATTTGCCCGGGTTGTCAGCTGAGCAGCTATTCCTGTCCCGTCGATCGGGTTGGAGAGCCGAGCCTGGATTATCCCCTCCGCCCCCACTTCGTTGAGGAGGAGGCTAAAGTCATTGAGCTGATCGAGTGAGAGGATATGACCTCCCTCTCGGCTATTTTGTCTCTCACTCCAGTTGCCACCGGGGAAGCGCAGTAGTTTGATCTGTGCATTTTTTAGACCTTCTATGATTGATGGTGTGTAGTCCATGAAACCGGTAAAATCGGCATCGACGGAGTTTGAGCCAGCTTCGGGAAAGACATTGACTCCGAAGAGATAGGGGCTGATGGGCTCACTCTGGCGGAGGTCTACGACAGCCGTTTGCTGGTTGCCAATCTGCACAAGTAACTGGTCATTGGTATCACTTATAACTGTGCTCAGACGTACTGTCGTCAAAATAAGCATGAGAAAGAGGAGTGTGATAGTAATGGCAAGGATGCGCCTCCGCCTTTTACGGCGCGGGTTGGTCTGCCGAGTTGCGATATCCTTCCAATCCGCTGCCGATCCCAGTTGTGCTTGAAGTCGTTGTCCATCGGGAGTGTTGCTGGTTCGGGTCGGATCATTATTGACTATCATTACTATCCCCTCTGTAGGAGCATTCCTTGCGGATGCCAAATATGCGAAGTTTGTAGTGCAGCAACGCGACCTCGGCGATCGCCCTTCTTTTTTTATCTTTTAATATAGGTATATGGTTATCTACCTGTTCAAACGGACAATGAGCGCTAAATGTAGTATCAGAGCCTTGATTAGGACAATTGTCGTTGGCCCCTGGCCTCCATTCCATGGCCCCCACGAGTGGTGCCACTACATTTCAGGTCATCTTCTTCCCTGTGTCCACGCCTGTGGCACCCCACGAGTGGTGTCACTACATGTTATCGGCAAATTGTGTTAGTCTCTGTAGATATCACCAGGCGGCATTAGGCGCAACGATGTAGTTGAAGAACATAAAGGGGAATATATGGAAACAAATAGAGAATGTAGGGGCGCAATTCATTGTGCTCCTACACTCGATCGAATGTCCCCTATAATTTTTGAGACTTCATCATTGCGCCCAAGTATCTGGCTTTTGCTAAAAGTAACAAAGTGAGTCCTGGCATACAACGCACTATAGTATCAGCATGTTCTGCCAACAGTATCAAAATTCGGGCTGGGATTGGTCTTGCCACAATGACTAGATTCGGATAGACTGAATGAAGGCAGAAACGGACTATCGTCTCTGCAAACTTAGTAAGGAGATCGTGCCTTGGCTAATGGACTAAAAGTAGTAAGTACCTTTCCATTTACTCCGGCATCTCAAGAGATGTTACGCGAGGCTGCTGGTACAGGGGTAATTTGTACTACGCACCCTGATGAGTTCCAGAGTCTTTTGCCGGAGGTGGAGATTCTCTGTACGTATAGTGTGCCAAAAAACATCCGTGAAATTGCGACGAATCTGCGCTGGCTGCAATTTCCTGGAGCTGGCGTTGATAGTCTCTTACCTACCGGGCTGCTGAATGCTGATAGTGATGTGATTGTTACCACGGCAGCAGGGATTCATGCGATAACCATTAGCGAGTATGTTTTTGGCAGTATGCTGATGTTTAACTGGTCATGGCCGAAGATGAGGCATCTCCAGGAACAGCATGTATGGGCCAGCAGCCCTGCCTGGTATAATCTGGGAGGGCGCGAGTTGGCAGATCAAACACTGGGGGTTATCGGGTTGGGGCATATTGGTCGTCGTGTTGCCCAGATTGGTCATGCTTTTGGTATGCGCGTACTGGGAATGCGGCGTTCAGCCCAGAGGGAAGAGGCAGACCCCGATGTGGAGCAACTCTATTCACCAGAACAATTGCAAGAGCTGTTGGGGCGATGTGATTATGTGGTGCTTGCTGTACCACTGACGCCAAGAACAGAGAGGATGATGGGGGAGCCTGAATTGCGAGCGATGAAGCGAAATGCCTACCTCGTCAATGTAGCTCGTGGTCGCGTGGTTGATGAAGCAGCACTCATACGTGCTCTTAATGAGGGCTGGATTGCGGGGGCTGGACTTGATGTGGCAGAGACTGAGCCCTTACCACCAGAGAGTCCATTATATTCTATGCCAAATGTGATTCTGACACCACATATTTCTGGTTTGAGTGTTCACTATGAGGAGCGTCTCGCAGCCCTTTTTGCAGACAATCTGCGTCGCTATCGTGCTGGTCAGCCACTGCGCAATCGGTACGAGCCAGAACGCGGGTATTAGATCGTAGGATACCTGTTCTCTCTATAGATATCTGCTTTGAGGGACAGGTAATCCACTCTATCGCATCCATGTATTTAAAGTATGGGAAGGAGGCGGTATTTATGAGTACAGACCTTGGTCTGATAGACGTACTTGGTGCTGATGCAGTGGGTCAGCCGGGCCAACGTCGTTTTCGTCTTTTTGTGCGTGGAGTACGGGGTTCTGCCATTATGTGGATGGAGAAAGAACAGCTCAACACGCTCTCATTGGCATTAGATGGGCTGCTGGCAGGGTTCTCCGAGGGAAAAATATTGCGTACAGAAGTCCAGGTGGGGCCGCGACCTGCTCCAGTGACCATGCCGAGTGATTTCCCGCGCAATCCCGATCATGATTTTCAGGTGGCCAGGCTGGGGCTCAATTATGATGAAGCTCGCGCCCTGTTCTTACTGGTTGTCGTTCCATTAGAAATTATCATGGAGCGCGGGCAGGAGCCGCAGGCATGGATACGTGAGGATGCAGCGGTATCTTTCCTTTTTACGCAACGTCAAGCCCAGGCTCTCACAAATACCATTACCATACTAGTGACTTCTGGGCGTCCTGTTTGCCCTCTGTGTGGTACACCATTGGATGGAGGTCCGCATGTCTGTGAAAAGCAGAATGGACACCACGAAATTCTACAGGTGGAAGAAAATGGTGAGGAGGAGGAAGAGTAAATAACAATCAGCCAGCAGGCCGACCTTTGCTGTCGGCCTGCTGGCTGATTGTTATTTATGCTAGTTCATATCAACACAAAAGTACTTGTTTGCCTTCTCGAGGTAAGTCTCTTCATTCGCTTCAATCATGAGCTTATGGAGCACAACAATATCAGCGTCGGGCAAACACTCAACTGGTTGTAGACAGAGACGCATAACTGCACGTCCATGTTCCATCACCTGGACATAGCCTTTGGTGCGTGGTACGCGGTACACACGATGTGGCACAGACTGGCTTGGCACTTCTAAATAGCCATGCCAGAGGAGCTGGCGACATTGCTCAGGAGTGAGTACATCCCGTAAAAGATCGGTCGCCCGTCGCTCGGCACGCGACCAGCGTTTAATGTATGGCTGAAAGATGAGCCATACCATTGGTGAGATTGCGAACGCGACGACGATCCACCCCAGGGTAGTAAGCGCCTGAGTGATCCAGCTCATCCACCAACGACTCGCGGGACGAGGATTATTTGCTCAGCGGTCTGATCAAACTGCTCGATGCGCTGGGCTGGTTGCCCTGGATCAACACGGAAGGCGGTAGCACCTTTTGAGCGTTCCTGCGCAAAGATACGTTCCGCTTCTCGAACAGCAGCAATGGCTTCGGGGTCTCCCACCAGAACTTTCTGCTCATCCCAGGTAACACGGTCATCTCCGCGTCGGGACATTACCCGTAGCATTCCCACAGCCGTTCCTCCTTCGTAGTCTAGGCCGCTCTGACGGCGGCTTTCAACGAACACCAAGTTTGCTCTTACAGGGGGCGTAATAAATCAGGCCCCTACTTGATACTAGAAGACGCACTAGGATAACTATCGCTCTGGTCGGCTCGTTTCTCGTACCCCAGGCACGAGAGGCTTGATATAAGAGTATATCAAGTACTTCTATTGTACCGACAAAAGGCCAAAACGTCAATGCCCCGATGCTCATATCCACTCCAAATTCTTTTGACGGGCCTACGGTCGGCGGGGAGGGAAATTAATTTCCTGTGGCCATCTGTAACTTTGTTCCGCATTCAGGGCAGAAACGCGCTGTATTCTCAACGGGCGATGAGCATTGTGGACAGAACAGGTCAGGCATCGGAAGCTTTGCACCACAATCCTGGCAGAATTTTCCTGGCGGGCCCATGCGACGACAAGTGGGACACATCACAGCCTGTGGGTAGCCAGGGGTGCTGAAACCGGCTATCGATGCGGGTGTTACGGGTGTTACAGCCTGGGGCGGTGGAATCTGTTGTTGTACAGCCTGTTGGGGGAGACGCTGTTGTTGTGGTGGGGCTTGCGGTGCGACCATATCGGGAGTTACGGCAGAGGAAATCGCTCCGACGTTGAATTGTGGTGCCTGGTAATTCGCCTCGATCTGCTGGCGCTGGGCCTCGATGTTCTTTTCATGCATGAACTGGGCTCCCTCGGCTTTCAGATCAGGCGCACACATCGTGCAGAGGTTCAGCTTCAGGTTGAAGCAGCGCATACAGACGGTGCGGTGGCATTTGGGACAAAGACGGAACTCATGCTGAATCTCGCTCCAAGCTTTTTGCAGGGCATTGGCCTGCTCCTGGTGCCATTTGGAACCATACACCTGTTCGCCAGCCTCAGCTGCACGTCCCCAGAAGCCGCCAAGCAGACCGACACCAATGTCCATCACATTGGAGACAGTGCTAACCGTTGAGCGGATTGGTTTTGTATCTATGGACCAGTAACATTGCTGGCAACTGAAGCGGAAAGCAAAGTACCCCTGAGATTGATTGCTGATGTCCTGATAGATAGATGGAACGACGTATTGCTGTGACATGAGAACCTCTCTTTGCTATTTTGCAGTAATGACAGCAACGGCAGCTGCGCCGGGGCCTGTATGGGTGCCCAGGACAGCACCGAGTTTGTGGATGAGAATCTTGCCAGGGTAGACGGCCTTCAGGGCTTGAGCAAGCTGCTGGCCGACTTCATCATTGGTCTCAGCAATAATGATCTGCTCGATCTTCCCCATTTCTTTGGTGAGTTGTGCCACTCGTTCATAGGCTTTGCTACGAGTGCGTGGCCTTTCTACTGGTACCACCTCACCATCTTTCAATGAAATAATCGGTTTGAAGCTAAGCATAGTGCCGAGCAGGGCAGAGGCGGCACCGATGCGCCCACCGCGCCTGATAAATTCCAGGGTGTCCAGCACCGCCAGGATATGAGTGCGGGAGAGCTTGTCAAGTACATGTGCTTTGATTTCTTCGAGACTCAAGCCCTGGCGTGCCTCCTCGGCAGCTTGAATGATGGCCTGTGACATACTCACACTGATATTCTGCGAGTCTATGACCTCGATGGGAATCTTTTTCACATCCTTTGGAAGTGAGTCTCGCCCAGTACACGCAGACTGATAGGTGCCACTGAGCTTTGAGGAGAGATGGATGGAGAGAATAGCATCTGCTCCCTCATCGATCAGCTGTTGGTAAGCCTCCTGGAAGGCTGCTGGGGATGGTTGTGAGGTACGTGGCAAGTCCTTGCTTGTCTGAAGTTTGGCGTAGAATGTTTCGCTATCCAGGTCAACTCCGTCGAGGTATGCCTCGTTGCCAAAAAACACGGTCAGTGGTACCACGGTTATTTCCAGGGCTTCTGCCTGTTCCCGAGGAATATCTGCTGTGCTGTCAGTGACGATACGAACGGCCATTTCTCACCTCCTGATGATAGTACTCATTATACATGAGTAAGTTTGCTATGACTAGAGAATAGATCTATCGGGCCTCCCTCAGTGATGGGCGTCGCCCATCACTGAGGGAGGCCCGATAGATCTATTTATTCTGCTGAAAGGATATAGGCGTAGTAGGGTTGGCCTCCATCAACAACTTCGATTTCGAGATGCGAGTATTGTTCTTTGAGACGTTGGGCTGTTTCCTGCGCTTGCTGTGCTGTCACGTCCTCGCCATAGTAGAGGGTGACAATCTCGTAGCGATCGATGTTCATGCGTTGCAGTGTATCGCGGATAACCTGTTCGATGTTTTGACCTGCGACAGCAAGATGGCCGTTGACGAGGCCGATGAAGTTACCTTCGCGCACACGTAGATTGCCGATCTGGACGGAACGTACAGCAGTAGTAATCTCGGCTGTCTGGATATTTTTAGCTGCCTCAGTCATAGCAGTGCAGTTGGTCTCAAAGTCAGCGTTGAAATTAAAAGCTAGCAGTGCGGCAATGCCCTGGGGTAAGGTCTCCGTGGGGACGATGTAGATTTCTTTGCCGGTCAGATTGGGGACCTGGCGGGCACTGAGGATAACATTGCCATTGTTTGGGAGAATAATTACCTGGTTGGCGGCGACAGAGTTAACTTCAGCGAGGAGTTCCTCTGTGCTGGGGTTCATAGTCTGCCCACCCTGTACGATGGCGCTGACTCGCAGTTCCTTGAAGACTTTTTCGAAGCCTGCGCCTGCCACCACGGCAACAGTGGCGATCTGCTGCATGATTGCTGGTGTGTCAGGATTATCGGTGGCATGCTCTGCTGCGCTCTCTGCAGCGTAGGCGAGGCTTTGCTCTTGCAGATTTTCGATATTGATGTCCAGGAGGCTGCCGAGGCTTACTCCATAGTCAAGGATTTTGCCAGGCGATTCGGTGTGGGTGTGAACTTTGAGTAGCTTCTCGTCACCTGCCACAACAGTGGAGACTCCTCCCATATCGATGATGGTCTGACGAATTTTCTCAACATCAAGATTTTCGCCACGCAAGAGGAAGACGACCTCGTAGCCAAAATCTTCCTCGATTGTCACTCGCCCTTTTTTTTGTTGGGCAAGTCTGGTGCCCGGTTCTGGCCCCACCGCCATGGCACCGGTTCCCCCCATGGCACCCACAAGGGGTGCCACTACATTTTGGGTGTTCCCCGGCCCCGCCTCCCCAGGACCTACGAGGGATGCCTCGCCACGGATGTAGCGCCAGATTCCTTCGAGGATGGTGCAGAAGCCTTGCCCACCTGCGTCTACTACGCCTGCCTGTTTGAGTATGGGTAAGAGGTCAGGGGTGCCTGCGACGGATTGTCGGGCGGCGATGACAACTTCTTGCATCAGACCGACCAGGTCATCGCCTCGCCCGGCGCTGATCTTTGCGGCTTCGGCGCTCTCGCGCACAACTGTAAGAATGGTTCCTTCGACAGGTTTGAGTACGGCCCGATAAGCTAGATGGGTGGCTTCCTGAAGGGCGTTAGCAAGGTCAGAGGAAGTGAAAGTATGTTTTTTATCCAATCCCTGTGCCAGTCCACGTAATGTCTGAGAGAGGATGACACCAGAGTTACCACGAGCACCAAGCAAGGCATCATGTGCCAGGCGAGCGGCAATTATACTTGCAGAGGTTTCGTTGCTGTTAGTGATGTTGCGAATGGCGGATTGCATAGTGAGGGACATGTTGGAGCCAGTATCACCGTCGGGTACAGGGAAGACATTGAGCGCGTTAATCGCTTCCCGATTTTCTTCTAAGCATGTGGCCCCCGCCAGGATGGCCTTCTTAAGGTCCTGACCATCGAAAACGCTGATACGTCGAGGGCGCTGTATTCGTGCTGTGCGTGGTGTTTGTTCCTGCATCATACAAGACCCCCTGCTACCTTTTTCGCTGTCTATTTGTGGGTGGCAACGTGGTTAAGTCCCTGGATATTAACATTGACCTGTGCAACGGGAATGCCAAGCATCTTCTCAACTGAGAACTTGACCATGCTCATGATGTTATGTGCAATTTCTGACATGCGCAGCCCATATTCCAGTACAACATAGACTTCGATGATGAGCTGGCGGTTGACAACTCGTACCTGTACCCCCTGGTTACGCTGCTCAGGTGGGAGAAGGACCGCTTGCCCATTGCGAAGACGGGGAGCCGCAATTCCAACGACACCATAGCATTCGCTGACTGCCTGTGTTATAATGGTATGGATGGCGTTGGGCAGGACTTCAATTTTGCCGAGAGGGCGCACCCCATGCTGCGGTTGGATGGCCGATGTTTTTGACATGCGTAATCTTTTCTCCGCTCTTGCCAAAACTGGCTTGGCATTTCACCTTGCCCTTTACTAAAGAGGCCCGTTCTGTTCTAGTCCAGGGACTAAAATGCAGTATATCACGTTGCTCTTGCCAAAACAAGTGATAGCATGCTATACTCGCAGAGCATTCACCCGAGGGGTGCCGGGTCTCCTGACTTGCCGTCTGGAATTGAAAATGAGAATAGATTGAGATACATAGGGAGGATGGTTTGATATGGCTGCTGGTCGTTGTGATATCTGTAAGCGGAAGCCGATGTATGGAAACAATGTGAGTCACTCACAGCGCCGCACGCGCCGACGCTTTGTGCTGAATGTGCAGAATCGTCGCATTGAGATCGATGGAGTGATGCGCAGAGTAAACATCTGCACGCGCTGTATCCGCAATATGAGTAAGATGCCCAAAGAGCGGTAGATAACATATGTCCAAAAACAGGTAGAGACCCCACCACGTGGGGTCTCTACCTGTTTTTGGACAGAACTTTCTTTTCAAAGCGTGTGCGCAACTGTCCGCAAGCAGCAGCAATGTCATCCCCGCGTTCTGCTCGTACACTATTACTCACTCCATGCTCAAAGAGGATGTCGCGGAAAGTGCGAATAGCATCTGGGGTGGGAGGCCGATAATCGGCGGAGGTAGCATTGACGGGAATGCAGTTGACGTGAGCAAATTGCTTCAGCGGTGCCAGCAGTTCACCCAATTGATGTGCATGTTCTGGTGCGTCATTTACCCCCGAGAGGAGCACGTACTCAAAAGTGACCTGCCTTCCGGTAGTCGCGATATAGTCCTGGCAAGCGGCAAGCAGTTCTTTCAAGGGATATTTGCGATTGATGGGCATGGTCTTGCCGCGCAACTCGTCGGTTGGTGCGTGCAGAGAGATAGCCAGGTTCACCTGTAGCAGCTCTGTACTAAGTCTGCGAATGGCAGACACAAGTCCCACAGTTGAGACGGTCATATGTCGTGCACCGAGGTTGAAGCCCTCCGGGCTGTTCAGAATGCGCAACGCCTGTAATACGTTGTCATAGTTGTGGAGCGGCTCGCCCATGCCCATCAGGACAATGTTAGTGATGTGATCAATGGGTTTGCTACCCGGAAGTCCCGCTGCGATCCATGGTGCAGCACGCAACTCTCGGGCGAAGTATAGGACCTGGGCCACAATCTCTCCCGCGCTCAGGTGCCGATCAAAACCCATTTGTCCTGTCGCGCAGAATGTGCAGCCAAAGGCACAGCCTGCTTGCGTAGAGACACAAACGGTTGCGCGAGCGCTACTCTCACCGAGAGGCGGATAGAGCATCAGCACGGACTCGATCAGCTTCCCATCGGCCAGTTCCAGCAGAATCTTGCGCGTGCGGTCGTCTTTGGAGTGCAGTTCGCTGCGCACGATCATTGGCCCGATACTGGCCTCTTCCGCCAATCGGGTGCGTAGCCCCTGTGGTAAATTAGTCATAGCCGAAAAATCCGTAATGAGGTGCTGATAGAGCCAGTTGTAGATTTGTTTCGCTCGAAATGCTGGCTCCCCACGCTCTGCCAGCCATTGCTGCAACTGTGGTAGGGTCAGACCAAGCAGATCAGTTTTCTGTTGAATGTGTGATGGTATTTTTGGTATGATGGTCATGGCTTCATTATAGCATAGTAAGTTCTTTCAAATTTGTTATGCTTATAATTACTTATCCGTCTTAGAATTATCTGAGAAAAGGAAGAGTATTATCTGTCCCCCAGGCAGAGTGCCACGGCACTCCGCCTGGGGGACAGATAATACTCCTACCACAGAACACTTTGCGGTCGTCTTGATGATATGCTACATTTGAATTTATTGTCAATGTAGCAACACAGACCATGGAGGAAGCTGATACAATGCCGATTACAGCAGAAGCGGATAAACCAGTCGCCCAAACTTTAGAGAAGCTGGAAGCTCCTAGTTTTCAGCGTGTGCTCAAAAACCGCAATTTTCTCCTGCTCTGGCTAGCGCAACTCATCTCACTCACCAGCTTGAATGCTGCGAATTTTGGCCTGATCGTGCTTGTCAATGACATCACCCACTCGGTTCTGATGGCAGGCCTGGCAATTATCACCTTTACCTTACCGGCGGTGCCATTCACTGCTATAGGGGGCGTGATTGTAGATCGGCTGAACAAGCGCTTAATCTTGTGGGTGAGTAACCTGCTGCGCACTGTGACTATGCTGCTGATGTTCGCTTCATTGCTGATTGATCACTCCAACCTGGCACCGCTGTTTGTACTCGCCCTGATAACCTCGGTGGTCGGACAATTCTTTACTCCAGCTGAGGGAGCCTCCATTCCACTGCTGGTTGGTGAGCGTGAATTGATGCCAGCACTTTCGCTTTTTAATATCACATTGATATTCTCGCAGGCTATTGGCTTTCTTGTGCTGGGACGTGTGGTGGCGACGATTTTCCCTCCCTTCTCGCTACAATTTGGCTCAATTACCCTGAATGTCCACTCAACTGATATGCTATTTGTCGTGATAGCTTTCTTCTACCTGGTATGTACCGTACTGATCCTCTGCATTCCTGCTCGTGTCTTTCATGAGCGGCACCTTGAGAAGAGTGTAGATGATGTCAAGGCCACAGCAGATAAGGCCTGGAAGGCCTTGTGGACTGAACTCGCCGATGGTTGGCGCATTGTACGCAGTAATCGCCTGCTTTACTTCTCGGTGGTCCAGCTTTCGATTGTGGGCATCGTTATGCTGACGATAGGAGAGCTGGCAGGGCAGTTTGTACAGCAGATATTGCACCGCCCGGCGGAGGATATGTCCATCGTCTTTGCTCCCGCAGCGGTAGGTCTCATCGGTGCATCGGTGTTGATGCCGCCTATTGCCAGGCGCGTGGGAAAGATGCGCCTGACGGCGATCGGTTTTCATATCCTGGCGGTAGGTTTTCTGCTACTGGCGGTCAGTCAGTGGGTGGCTTCGTCTGTTGGACCTATGCATGGTGTGACGGCTGTGGTGATGCTGTGGATGACGGTGCTGTTGCTCTTTCTGCTAGGGGTAGCGATGGCCTGTGTGAATGT
>WNGR01000649.1_pt1 | contig 38432 bp, 41 predicted proteins | sample 5407581 | NCBI WGS metagenome assembly WNGR01 (sample SAMN13153383, study PRJNA577476) | soil metagenome | isolation source: 80 cm soil or saprolite under Garry oak tree replicate 2 | place: USA:California | collected 2016-06-15 | reverse complement strand
ACCACCTAGCTGCTAATACTTCCCAGGACAAGCTCGAAGCTTTGCTCGGCCAGCTCAACACCAACCCCAAGGTCAACGGAATACTAGTTCAGCTGCCACTCCCTCCCGGCTTCAACGAGGAAAGGGTAATCCAGAGAATCATCCCCTACAAGGATGTCGACGGATTACACACCATCAACGCTGGCAAACTGGCCGCTGGCCATGAGGAACTGGTTCCGGGCACGCCGAAAGGCGTCATCAAACTGCTAAACTACTACAAAGTTCCGGTCGCTGGATCCAGGGCAGTTATCATCAACCGAAGTAATCTGGTGGGCAGACCATTGGCCAACCTCCTCCTCAATCGAGATGCGACTGTTACGGTCTGCCACTCCAAGACGCCCAACCTTTCAGGGATGACCCGGACCGCTGATATTCTAGTAAGCGCAGTTGGAAAAGAGGTCTTCCAGATTCGCGCCGAACACGTGAAACCTAACTCGACTGTAGTCGATGTTGGCTTGACAAGGGTCGACGGAAAGCTCCGAGGAGATGTGGATTTCGACAAGGTCAGCAGAGTAGCCGGTTATATTACGCCAGTTCCGGGAGGGGTTGGACCTATGACGGTAGCATGCCTACTAGAGAACACGATACTGGCCTCAAGTATCCAGATTGGCTTGAAAGTTTGACCGAAGCAAAGACCGCTGTTGAGAAAGAACAATTCCGACGATACATTTTACGACTTAGAGATAGACAGTCTACTCGAGACATTGAGCAGAAGAGTGCGGAGATCATGGATCAGGTTCTGCATCTTCACGAGTATGTCCGCGCGAGAGGTATTGCCTGTTATGTCAGCAAGGGCAGTGAGGTTGACACTCGTCCCCTCATTCGGAAGGCCTTGGATAGCAACAAGCGAGTTCTTGTCCCAGTTGTGAAGAAAGGAGATATTGACCTTTTCTTCTCCGAGATCAAAGACCTCGGGAAAGAGCTTGCGCCTGGGAGCTTCAACATTTCCGAACCCAGACCGGAGTTTCTAAGGCCCGAGAGCCTCGACGCAGTCGACGTTATGTTCGTTCCCGGGATCGTATGGGACAAGGAAGGCTACCGTCTCGGTTGGGGCAGAGGATATTTTGACCGCGTTCTCAAAACGCTTCCAGAACACGTTCGGTCGATCGGTCTCTCGTTCAATCTACAGCTTGTCAGTCGCGTTCCTCGGGATCAGTTTGATTTACCAGTGAACACGGTAGTCACAGAATCTCGCGTTGTTCGGTGTCACAGTTGACCAGGAGCGTTAGCATCGTCATGGGTTCGGAGAGCGATCGGGAGATCGCTAAGAAAGCGCAGACCATATTTGAGAAGCTTGGCATTCCCTTCGAGACGAAGGTTCTCTCGAGTCACCGCAACCACAAAGAGCTTGACAAGTACGTCGAGGGTTCCAAGTCTGATGTCTTCATTGCTATTGCCGGTCTTAGCGCTGCCTTACCTGGTTTCGTAGCGTCCCTAACCAACAAGCCGGTAATTGGAGTTCCGGTCTCGGGCAAGCTCAACCTCGACTCCATCCTTTCGATAGTTCAGCTTCCATCAGGTGTCCCCGTTGGAACTGTCGGCCTGGACAATGGAACGAACGCGGCACTTCTAGCCGCTGAGATTCTCGCACTCTCCGACTCAGAACTCGCAAAGACCCTCCAGCAATACCGTGGTGGTCGTGTCTAGATGCAAGAACACGTTAACGAACCCGAGAACGAATTGTCGTCGATGCCATTCAAGCGTGGCAAGGTAAAGGACATCTACGAGCTCGACGGCGAGAAACTCTTGTTCGTTTTCACTGACCGAGTATCCGCCTATGACATAGTCCTTCCCTCTACCATTCCTCGAAAGGGGGAAGTTCTCTGCAAGCTTGCAGCGTACTGGTTCAACTATCTGAAGGTCCCCCATCATATGGTCCGCGTTGAGAACGCGAACCGAATGGTGGTCCGGAAGCTGAAGATGATTCCGGTAGAGTGCGTCGTCCGAGGTTATCTCTACGGCAGTCTCTACGAGAGACTTGTCAAGGGAGAAATTAATCTCCCTGTGAAGCCAATCAACGCTACCAAACTTCCTGAACCATACTTCGATCCAACCACCAAGTCTGACGTGAAAGATGAGCCTGTCACAATCGACCAGATCGTGGACGAGGGCTGGTTGGACACGGAAGGGATCACCGCGCTCAAAGATAATAGCGTTAGCATCTACAAGAAAATGTCCGAGCGGGCGGACAAGGCCGGCTTCATCCTCGCAGATCTCAAACTAGAGTTTGGTTTCGACGACGAAAGCAACATCGTTCTAGCGGACTCGATCGGGCCTGACGAGTTTCGGCTCTGGCCGAAAGAGAACTATTCCCCCGGCAAGAACCAGGAGAGTTATGATAAGCAGTTAATCCGAGACTGGCTTTACAAGGTTGGTTACAAGAAGATGCTCGATGAAGCGCGAAAAGCTGGACAGCCAACCCCGAGACCTCCCGACCTTCCCAAGGATCTGATTGATGAGACGAGTAAGCGGTATGTGATCGCTTACGAGCGCTTGACAGGACTGAAGCTCTAGGCTTGCCTCAGCCCCGCATGACCTACGCCAGAGCGGGAGTCGACGTTTCCCAAGTCAGGAAATCCCACAAGGCCCTTGCACGACTGCTTGAATCCACATTCAAAACTCGCAAAGGAAAGGTCGGGCATCCCGTTTTCCCGATTGGCCATTACGCGGGTCTAGTTGATCTCAATGATGGCCGGGTCCTGAGCCTTCACACCGATAACGTCGGGACCAAGGTCATCATTGCTCAGTTGATGCGGAAGTATGACACCATCGGGATAGATTGCATAGCGATGTGCGCGAATGATCTGATCTGCACAGGCGCTGAACCCATCAGTTTCCTCGACTACCTCGCCATGGCAATCCACGACCGTCGTATTGTCAACGAGATCGCAGTTGGGCTGGTAGAAGGAGCAAAACAGGCCGGAATCGCTATAGTTGGAGGTGAGACAGCCATCGTCCCAGACCTTCTCTCCAGGGACCCTGGGCTAGACCTCGTGGGGATGGCTGCAGGGATTTGCAGGAGGAAGGATCTCGTCCTCGGCGATGAGATTCGAAATGGCGACGCGCTGGTCGGAGTTGCAAGTTCGGGAATACACTCAAACGGTCTAACCCTCGCCAGGAAAATTCTGCTAAGAGAATACACGCTGAAAGAGAACGTGCCGGAACTCGGCCGAAGCATCGGCGAGGATCTGTTAGAACCTACTCGAATCTATGTCAAGCCGGTTTTAGAGGCGGCAAGAAAACTGGAGGTTCACGGGCTTGCCCACATAACAGGAGGAGCTTTTGCAAAACTTGACCGGATAGTGGGACTGGCAAGACTTGGAGCCAGCATTGAACAGCTTCCCCCTACACCTGGAATATTCGGGATTATTCAGAAGCGGGGAAGAGTCTCTAATCGGGAAATGTACCGGACTTTCAATATGGGAGTAGGATTCGTTGTAGTCTGCCCTGAGAAAACTCAAGACGCCGCGATTCGACTTTTCATCAAACATGGCCATAGCGCGTTCCATCTCGGCCGGGTAGAGAAAAGGAAAGGAATTCGAGTCAAAGAATTGGTAGTCAATTGAGAACTACCGGATGAACTTCACTTCTCTTACTAGGCTTCTACCTTAGAATGTTCAGCGAGGACTTTCAGATCTGCAGGTTTTGCGTGGAACCCGATCTTTGCGTGGGTCCCGTCGCAGAAGGGTTTGTTGCTGGAGCCACCACATCTGCACAAGGCAGTGAACACCTTTCCATCGAGGTAGACGAGATTTGGACCGTTTTCCGTAGACTTGATCTCTACAGTATGCATGATTAAAGTGGTCCCGATCGATTCTATTTAAACAGAGAAAAAGAAAAGGTCGCACATATGGGGAAGAGCCCGAAAAAAAAGAGGGCGAGGTTCGGCTTGTTGTCAGTTCACTACAATTGGTTGGTGCCGTGTTGTTGTAGGTCGCGCATCATCTGTTCGAGCTGTTCTTTGGTGATCTCTCCCTTGGCGTATCTTTCTCGAATGATGTAGTAGGATTGGTCTTGGTATCGCCAATATCTTCCTCGATAGCCCCATCCTCCTCTCCATGGGAAGACCAGCCATCTGATAATCCAGAAGAACGCGAATATTCCAAAGATGAAGAACAGCGGGAACGGGAAGAAGAAGTACGGGTAGTACATGCCTGCAACGGGCGGAGGACGTGTGGCGAAAAGCAAGGCTGAGACTGCGATTGATGCCACGACGACGGCGACTAGCGCGAATATGCCCCAAGCGAAGAAGTGTCTAGGCCGACTCCATTCATGTTCACTCATTCATTTCGCCTCCTTTGCTGATGCTTCGATATCGGTATAACGATATCGGATATCCGATATAAGGATTCTCCTAATCGAACCAACGGGATTGGAAACTTTCAGGAAAATAGGATAATCTGGTTCGATTTATCCTGCGTTCCACGTCACTCCGACCAGCAGATGCTGTAGGATTAACATACTGAGAATCAGAGCCGTAATGGTTACGAATATCATTCCCAAGTTAATAGCTAAGTTTTCACCTAAGGATTTCACTCGGTAAGGCTCGTAGTCCCTCTCAATTATCAACTCAGAATCGATATCATCGGGTTTCAAGAGGATCCATCCTCTTACAAGTCGGAAGCGGAATATAAACAATCAATACGAACGACACTGTTTTGGAAGCGGGGTTCAGCTCTTCTTAGAAATGCCTGAAAGACCGTTCACTAGTAAATACCATCTTCATCCCGTGCTCGTCGCACGCCTTGACGATCCCCGGGTCTTCCACAGACCCGCCCGGTTGGACAATGGCCGAAACCCCCTCCTTCGCCAGCGCTTCTATATTGTCCAGTTTCGGAAGGAATCCGTCAGAAGCCAGCACGCTGCCTGCCAAGATGTGGCCGAGCTTGTGAGCCTTGTCGATAGAGTTCTCTATGGCCCCGATCCTGTCTTGCTGGCCGGTCCCGATCGCCAGGGACGTTCCGTTTTTCCAGAAGACCACCGCGTTTGACCGAACCTCGCATGCCACCCACCACGCATGCAGCAGATCCAAATACTCCTGATCTGACGGCTTCTTCTCTGTAGGCACCCGGAGGTTTTTCATCTCTTCCAGGGACAATATGCTAGTTCGGTACAGGTCCTCGATGATCAGCGATCCATCCTCTAGCACCACAACATCCGGGGGCATGGCTACATCCCTCGCTTGTTGAACTGGGACTTCTCCAACTCGTATGTCCCTCTTGGTTTCGAAAACCCTCAGGGTGTCAGAATCATATCCCGGCGCATAGACAACTTCAATAAACGTCTTCATTATTTCCTCTGCAGTCTTTCGGTCAACGGGATTGTTGAATGCCACGACGCTTCCAAAGGCGGCCCGGCTGTCAGCGTCTCTGGCACGCGCGTACACCTGAATTAGACTATCAATTCCTCTTGAAACAGCTACTCCTGATGGATTGAGATGTTTCATCACTGCCACAGCAGGCTCTTTGAAGTAGCTCGTGATCCGCAGCCCATGACTTCCATCCTCGATATTCGTTGCTGAGGGTCCGTCTTTTCCCCATTTCACCCAGCCAACATTTCCTATGCCGCCCTTCGATGATTTCGGTTTGTACAACGCGGCTTTCTGGTGCGGGTTGGTCCCGTACCGCAGCCCTCGCATCCGGCCCTCTACTCTCCACTGGACCTTTGAGTACTCGAACACTTTGTTCCCGATCGTTAGCTTCAGTGATAATGGTAGATTCTCGTCTCGGGCTGTCCGGTAGATCCGGCGGATCTCTTGCCCGCTCATCCCTTCACCTTGCCCAAGTAACTCTCTATCGTAGCATCGTACTCTGCTGTCACTGCGAAGGCCTCCCGAGCAAGCTTGTGCCTCAACTCAACTTTGATAGATTCATGTTTGTCCAGCTCCCGTATCAAAACATCATACTGGGCAGGTCTAGTCAATGGCACGACTCTATTGTTGAGAAACGCTCCCTTCGCCGCAGCACGGATCAACGTGACACCTCCAATATCGATATTATCGATCGCCCTCCGCAAGTTCACAGGATCGCTCTTCACAACCTCGCGAAACGGGTACAAGTTCACCACAACAAAATCCATCCGTTCAATCCCGTTCTCCTGAAGATATTTCAGCTGCACTGGATCGTTCCAGTCGCCAAGGATTCCCGCGTGAATCTTGGGATGGAGAGTTTTCACCAATCCACCAGGCATCTCCGGAAACCCAGTGTAGGTAGAGACCTCTACGACTTCGTGTCTGAGTTTTCGGATCGCTTGGGCTGTGCCACCTGAGCTGATCACTTTGATCTTGTGTCTTGCAAACGCTCCGACTATATGTTCCAGCCTGGACTTGTTGTAGACCGAGATCAGAGCATTACCGGTCAAGGATTTCGCGCAGAACTTTGCCGGGTCCGGTGTATTATTTAATCTGGCTTAGGAGAACGTCGACTAGCGTATCTTTCTCTTAAGAACGGCCATCATCGAGCGTAACGTCCCGGCGTCAGACACCATTGTATAGTGCTTCGGTACACCGATTGCGAAATGATCTGAGAAGTACTTCTCCAGGCGTTTCTCGGACAGGCAAGTAAACTGCCCGTGGGATTCCTTGTTGCTTGCGCCTCTGAGAAGAAAACATGCGCTGGGCTTGGCGACACGAGCCACTTCAGACGCATAACCAGTCCATTCGTCCAGATCCAGATTGTGAAGACAACCTCTATCGTTCAAGAACACAAACTCCTTGTTAGGATATGGCATGTCGAGAACTGTTCCAGTCCGGAAGTCGATTCGCAGCCGCCGCCGTTTGGCCGAGGACTTTGCCAGTTCTATCGCCTTGTCAGACACATCTATTCCTGATGCTTGGAAGCCGTTTTCGGCGAGAAGCATTGTTTCAACGCCGGCTCCACATCCAAGGTCGAGAGCACGCCCATTTCTGATGATGCCTGAGGCTAGCAGGGTCACAAGTTCTTGGCTTGGATTGCTGTAGTGCCAATGATTCTTGTACTCTCCGGAAATGTACGCGTTGTTCCAGCTGAACTTGTCCCCACTCAAACCAGCGAGCCAGCCAGCTTTAGCTGGGTCAGTGACGGATTTCTACGTTCCCCTTTCCGGAATCCTAGTACTGTGTGGTGGAAAAATTGTCTTGGTCATAACTTCTAGAATGAGGAATGCTACCGGTAACGAGTTATCGTCCTAAGGCCAACCAAGCCCGGCCTTTTCCACTGGCAGGATCCTTCTTGCGAGTTTTCCAGCAGCGGTATGCTGGTAGAAGATTGCTAGTGTTAGGAGGCCGGTCAAGCCCAAGATCCCTGCTCCTGCCCAGAAGAATGGAAGCGTTGTGGTTATGTGGAATATTCTTGCCACTACGTTCATCGGGGTGATGACTTGGTTTTGGGACGTTATTGTCAAGAATACTGTTCCTCCGTTGGCCGCTGTGATAGGGGTGCTTGGAATGTCGAATGTTCCCGCGGGAAAATTGCTTGTGAAGATTACCCGGTATGACTCAACGAGCGTCAGTGTGACAGTGGCGGTGTTTCCGGTCGTTATGTGTGCTGACGCGTAATAGCCAGGAGCCGCGAATCCAATTACCTTTTGTAGTGCACTTGTAGAATAGCCGACTGGTGTCGAATAGGTCGCGACATCCTGTTCGGCAGGTGCAGGGAAAGATAACAGTACTAGGCCAGCAATTAGCAAGCTGCAAAGAATGGCGAGAGTGTACCGTTGACGCTGGCTGAACTTGGGCATGCCGGCTCAAGATGATCATTCGATTTAAGCCAGAACTAAGCCCGCCGTACCCTACTCCATTTCCCACTAGTAACGGTTACCCGCTCGTTATGCTTGTTCGAGAGCCTTCGTGATTTCCATTCTCGAAGCACGAAGAACAGGATACGATGACCCAGCGACTACGGCCAGAATCGACAATCCAAATGCTTGAACGATCGCACTATACGGGATGACCAATGGAAGATAGAACCCTGCGAGGGTCGTGCTGTTAGTCGCTCCCTCCAATAAGAGCAATCCTCCAGGAACAGCGAGGAGGAAACCGAATAGTCCTAGGAGAATTCCTTCGCTGAGAAAGAGCCCGGCTATCTGTGTCCTGCTCATTCCTTGTGATCGCAAGAGCCCGATCTCTCGCTTCCTATCGGTCACGTTCATGATCATCGTGGATGTTATTCCAAGGGTGGCTATGAGGAGGGCGAAGTAGAGAACCAACAAGATTATCGTGAATATCCGGTTTATAGTATCTCGAACTAGAGAGAGAAGTTGTCCAAGGGTCAACGAGTTTTCGGCAAAATCATACTTCGGATACGAGGCTGCAATGTCGCGAGCGATAGTGGACGCTTCTGACTTGTACTGGGTCTTGAGATCCACAAGGAAGAGGGGGGCAATGGTTGCCGGTTCGTTTGGCGCTAGAAAGAACTGTTTCTGGGAATTGAAAGAGACAACGATTGATTCGCTAGCGAAGCTGTTTCCGAATTGGATATACTGGAGGACGGGGCCTGTGAATACTCCTGCTACCTGGAAGGGCTTGGTCTGGGTCCCGTTGAAAGTCGTTATGTCTATGTTATCGCCAACCGAGGCATCGAGTCTTGACGCCAAAGAACTAGGTAAGAGGACTGCCTGGGGATTGTTCGCCAACTCAGCATAGACTTGCTGTTGGGGGGGCGAGTTCACGAATTGGTAGTTTATGATTTGAGGGAACGTCGTTGGGTCGACAGCTAGGACCCCTACAGATGAGCTGTTGCCGGTCGGTCCGAGAGCTTTCGGGTTGAAGAGGGGTGTGGGTCCGAGGGGAGTCGCAAGAGAGACTTGTGCAAAGCTGGTGAGATTGTTGGTGAAACTGATCGGCAGAGATTGGTTCGCGACGAGGATTATATCTGCTCCGAGGGCTTCTTGAATCCCTTGGTCGAGGGCGGTTTGGATTCCTCCTTGGATTCCGCCTAGCATGATTACGAAGCTGAGGGTGATGGTGATCATTCCAAACGAGATTGCGTTTCTGAGTAGCCTCCGTCTCCCGTTTCTCGATGCGATGTATCCTACTGCCCTTGAGAATGGTAGGAGCGGTGCAGAGAGTATTCGGCCCGATCGTCCGAATACGACGGCACCAAGAATGACTAACCCCATCGGGATGAGTGCAACGTCGAGGTATGACACGTGGAACGGCGTTAGTCTGGCAGCCTCTAGAGAGCCAAGCGTGAGCATGCCCAAGCTGACGACGACGATGATCGAATCTGGGATCCTCTTGCGAGAGTTTCGGGCCGAGGGCCGAATCGCTTGTATAATGTTGATTCGGCTTGCAGATGCGGCGGGGTAGAGCGATCCCGCGAAGACAGCTGCAAACCCTGCTCCAAGTCCCATTAGAGTGATGGTGGGGGTAAGCTGAACTATGGGGAGAGACGGGATTTGGAGAATGTTCTCAGCAACTGCCGTGAAGGCTCTCGAAAGGGCCAGCCCTGTGAAGACACCGGCGACCGTGCCAATAGTTCCAATCAGCATTCCCTCAACCATGAAGATCCTGAAGATCTGTGATCGGCTGGTTCCAACAGCCCGCATCACCCCAATCTCGTACGTGCGTTCGTTTACTGTCATGAACAGGGTGTTGAAGACGATGAAGGCGCAAACGACTAGCGCGACAGCCACCATCACGTTTAGCCCTAGCTCGAACCCGGCTGTTTGTCCAGCTATTCTCTGGACGGCTTCCGCCTTGGGAGCGTTTACGTTGAAAAGCGGTGAGCCCAGGAGACTTTGAATCTCATCTCGGACCTGCGGCGCTCTAGTTGGATCCTTGAGAGTTGCGTAAATGTGGGATATCATTCCCTGAAAGCTTAGCAGCGATTGTAGCTGTGGAAGGTTGACGTAAATCGAAGCGCCGATGTTGCGCAGCGGATGGTTGATTCCAACTACTGATAGAGGAATGGTTACGTTGGTTCTTGTGAAGACGTTTGGGGTAAAGATGTTGAACTTGGACCCGATTCCCCACCCGAACTTCTGGGCTAGCCCCTCATCTACTGTCGCCTGGTCGGGGGAAAGGGTCTTTGCCCCGGTAATGTTGAAGCTGGAATAATCGAAATCTGTCCCATTGACTCCTACCAGAGGAAAGAACGTCCTGTTGTCGGTAGTGCCAAACCAGACCAGTCTTACAGCTGTCTGTTGCACTTCAGAGACGCTCTGGACATTGCTCAGATAGTGGCTCTGGAACACAGGTGGAAGTCCCCCATAGCTCACGACGATGTCAGTGTGGCCCCAAAACTTGTTGATGTAATTGGTGAACTCACCAGTTGCACTTGCAGTTGCCAGATTTATCCCCACCAGCAAGGCGACTCCGAGGATGACGGCTAGAATTGTCAGCACCGTTCTCGCTCGCCGCTTTGGGAGATTGCGGTAGGCAATCTTCGTCGAGAGCAAGTCTAGGCTGAGCCCTCTTGCTAGTTTGGCTGTGAGAGAGATCGCGCAGGCTCCGGAGGGACAGGTTCGATCGCCCTCAGCCGGTAAGACTCTCTAGAGGAGTGCTGCGATTTCGTTATGATTCCGTCGCGCATTTCAAACAATTTTTCCGCCCGATCTGCAACAACTGGGTCATGTGTGACGACAAGGACAGAGGCGTTCTCTCTTTTCGCCGCTTCGTACATTATTTGGACTACTTCTGTGCCCGTTTTTGTATCAAGGTCCCCTGTGGGTTCGTCGGCGAGGATGATTTTCGGGTGATTTGCCAAGGCGCGTGCTATAGCGACACGTTGTTGCTCTCCCCCGCTCAGCTCATCAGGCAGATGGGTGAGGCGTTCTTTGAGGCCGACGCGCTCGAGCATCAAACCAGCTCGTTCCTTCGCGACTGATGGCTTCATTCCTGCCGTCAACAGTGGCAGTTCCACGTTTTCCAGAGCTGTTAGTACAGGTATGAGGTTGTGGAATTGGAAGACGAAGCCGATCTTGTGGCGTCTGAGCTTCGTGAGTTGGCCGTCTTTCATGTCTGTAATGTCTTCTCCGTCAATGGCGACCTTGCCGGACGACGGTTTGTCCAGCGTTCCGATAATGTTGAGGAGAGTCGTCTTTCCCGATCCTGAAGGACCAGTTATGACTACGAACTCTGCTTGGTAGAGTGTGAAGTTGACCCCGCGAAGCGCATGCACTGTGACGTTGCCGAGACGGTAAGTCTTCTCCAAGTTCGCAACTTGGACGATGGTAGGGGTCTCCAACTAGCCTCAGTCAGGGTTTACGGGCTGAGGCCCGAATATGTTCCTTTCGAGGTCGCTCCCGAAGCGCTTAAGCTGTGAACCAATAATCAGCAAACCATGGCTGCTAAGGTCGTCATTCTCGACATCGAGACGACATCGCTTGAGGCGGACGCTGGAGTACTAATCGGTGCTGGACTCATGTCGGACGCTGGAAGGGGCGAGTATTTGGAAGCGAGGAGGACGAGTGAGGAGAAGTCGCTGTTGTCGAAATTGTCAAAACAATTGGAGAGTTATGATGTCATGGTGACTTGGAACGGCCGGAGTTTCGACATTCCATTTCTCACGACTCGCCTCATGAAGCATGGGCTTGACCCTCGACCATTTCTTCGAAGGCCACACATTGATCTCGCTGACGTAGTGAAGAGCCGGCTGAGACTCACCTTCACCTATCTCGACCATGTGTGCGATTTCTTCCAGATAGATCGGAAGAGGGGTCCGATGGGCCTGGACGTCCCGCACCTCCATGTTCGAGCGCTTGAAGGAGACAGGAAGGCATTGTTGTCGATACGAGAGCACTGTCTTGACGATTTGCAGGCGACGAGACAGGTTTTCTTGAAGCTCAAGCCTCTCGTGGAGCAACAGTTAGAGTATGCCGAGGGGCAGTCTTAGCCCGAAGAACGTTGCGAGGATTGCAAGGATCGCGAGGTAAATCGCGAAGAGTCCGAGTGTAATCAGAAGGTTTCTTGGCCAGCGTTTGCTCCAGGCGATTCCGAACGGTATGCCAACTGTGAAGCCTATGACATGGGCAATGTACGCGATATTAGGGTCGTAGCCAAGACCCGGAATGAGGGTCGGATCGTAGACTAGAGCTACGTTGTAGAGGAAGTAGAACATAGCGACTAGTCCTTGCGGGGCCATAAAGAGGAACGAGAATTTCAGTGGGTTCATCAGCATCACGCAGGCTGCCAGCGTGAAGATGGCTGCTGAAGCCCCAAGCATACCCGTATCTGGCGTGTAGAGTCCCAGGGCAGGTGGGAGGAGGAATGCTGTGAATCCTCCGATGAAGAAGACCGCTAAATGGTAGTCTCTGCCAATCATCTTCTCCAGCGTGTTTCCGAACACGAACAGGAAGAGCATGTTTCCGAAGAGATGGGTCGGGCTGGCGTGAAGGAAGAGCGCGGTGAACAGGGTCCAGACTCTCCCAGCCAACAGGTTGTTCCAGCTGAACACGAAATTCGCGTCGATGAAGTTGGAGTCCTGCTGCCAAGCCCAGAGGCTCAGGCCTACGCATCCCAGTATGAGCAGATAGTTTACTCTCAACCCAGACCCTGTTTGAAGCGTTCGGACTCTCAGCGGCCTATTTCAGAAGTTCCTAACTACGGTGAGAGGGCCTTTCGTCATTCCGGTTCTTTTGTAAGGGCCGTTTGCGCCAAATCCTTTTACGAGCCAGCCTTCCGCAGGTCATGTGTTCCGTCTTGGGGTCTAGAGCCCAGGCCTACGTTGACCTTACGAAGCCGAAGATAGTATTCCTGCTCGACTTCACAGCTCTGATGGCCTTCCTAGTAGCGACGCGAGGCATCAACCTGCTTAACCTAACCGCAGCCCTGATCGCAGGCACTCTGGCATCGGGAGGAGCTGGGGCATTGAACTGCTATCTTGATCGAGACATCGACCAGAGCATGGGACGTACTAGCCAGAGACCGATTCCGAGAGGAGCGGTGTCGCCGTTCAACGCGCTAGTCTTCGGATTGGCGCTAGTAGCGCTAGGTGTCGGAATCTCTCTGTTGTTACTCTCTCTCTGGGCCAGTTTGTTCATCTTCCTCGGCGCCGCCATCTACGTTGGCTTCTATACCAAGTGGTTGAAGCGCCGGACGACTCTCAACATCGTCCTCGGAGGCTCGGCAGGGAGTTGTGCACCCCTAGCGGGTTGGGCTGCTGCCACGGGAAACGTTGGAGTTGTAGCGCCTTGGCTGATGGCTCTTCTGGTGTTCGTCTGGACTCCCAGCCACTTTTGGAGCCTTGCGCTTCGAGCCTCAAAAGACTATTCGAAAGCTGGGATTCCCATGCTTCCCGTCGTCGTAGGTGACAAGAAGGCTGCGCAGTACATTGCTCTCAACACCTTCCTCCTCGTACCATCATCTCTTATCTTTGTCCCGCTGGGAACCTTCGGAATCATCTATCTCGTGATCGCCGGACTGCTTGGTCTGGGAATGATCATTGTAGACTTGAAGTTGGCCTTCAACCCGACAAAGGCTCAGGCTTGGACAGCGTTCAAGTTTTCCAGCCCATACCTAGCTATCGTATTTCTCGCGATGGTCCTCGACTACTGGGTTCCCCTACACTAGAGAACAAGTCAGGCTCCTCGAATCTGTTTCAAAAGGTTCTGAATGATCATCCTGCCATGCGGATGATTGTCGTTCGACCTTTCCGGATGGAACTGGACACCATAGATGGGCTTCGACCGGTGTACCATGGCCTCGACCTTTGAGGTCGTCGATTGCGCCAAGTGTTGAAACTCGTCGGGAACCCTGGTCAATTCTTGCCGATGTGATTCCGCGACCAGCAGGTCGGAAGGTAATCCATCGAACAACGGATGCTTCTGGACGACGCTTACTTTTCCGTATCCACGGAGCATTTGACCGAGGTCTCTCATTGGAGCGCCGAAGGCTGACCCGATGATCTGGTGTCCGTAGCATATTCCCAAAATTGGAAACTTGCCCTTTCTGACAAGGTCCATTTCGGGCTGGAATTGTTCTCGGGTCCGGGATTTTGAGAGCAGGGCACTGGACCCAGTGAGGATTACCAGATCTGGACCTGATTCTACGACTCTGGCGCGAAGGTCTTGTTCCTTGTAGTCTATTTTCTCTACCGATTGTCCGGCGCACTTTTCTATGTTCTGGACTGCTTTCTCGGTCTGACTCGGTTCCTTGTAGTTGTTTACAACAACTATTTTCAATGTTTAGAGGGCGGCTAGGAGTTTGTCGATTTCCTCCTCAGTATTGTAATAGTGGGGTGAGGCTCGCAGGGCCTTGACTCTACTCGCGACGGTGATGTTGAGCTTCTTCAACTTCTCGTATGTGGCTCCAGGTTCGGGGTCTTCGAAGACCACTATTCCGCTCCGCCGTTCGGATTGTAACGGTGTCAAGATCTTGCGCCCTTTCTTTTTCAAACCCTCGATTAGATGCTCGGTGACCTTCAGGACTCGATGAGACCTTTCTGCCTGGTCATGCTTCAACGCAAACTCTAAGGCCGCTTTGGCACCAACAATCGATATTACTCCCCAGCTTCCACCCTCAAACATTGTCGCATCCGGTGCGGGTATCGTCTCTTCGATGTTAAACGGTTTTCCGAAAAGATCTTCCTGGCTCGTTAGTCTTCTTGCGACTGAGTCTTGGACTCCATGCCAGCCGATATAGTTCGGGTCAAGATCCTTCAGCCTTTCACGCTTGGTGTATACGAAGGCTGCACCGTGAGGTCCCTGCATCCACTTGTACATCCCACATACTAGCGCGTCGACTCCGTCTTGCCGAGCGTCAATTGGAAAGACGCCTAGCGCATGGAACGAGTCGGCGATGACAAATGCGCCGTGTTCGTGCGCGATCTTTGTTATCTCTCGGATCTTCTCTCGGCAACCGTTGGTCCAGGAAACGTAGTCGACAGAGACGATCGAGGTATCGTCGTCAATCGCTTTCTCCCATTGCTCTAGCGGGATTGTGCCGTTATTGTCACGATGAAGCAGGCGGACATCTTTGGCTCGTCCATGTTTTTTCTGGAGGTGCCAGAGGTAGATGTTGGTTGGAAAGTTGAGTTCGCTGATGACGATGTTGCCTTCTGGTTTGTAGTTGAGACTGCTAGCCAGGCCGATGAGCGCGCTGGTGACGTTTGGGACTGAGGCTATCTCGTCGAGGGAAACTCCCCCTATCATCTTTCCAAATTGCCGGCGGGATTCGATGATGATTGGGAGCCATTCTTCCCAGTTCTCCCCATACTCTCGCCAGTCAGCCATGAATTCGTTAATCGAGTTGAGAACTGGTATGGATGGCGGGCCAGTTCCCGCGTTGTCGAAGTAGGCTCGTCGGGAGGTGACAGGTATCTGTTTTCTAACGAGGTCTATATTCAAAGAGACACCGTGGCCGACGCTTGCGTTTGGCCGTGCTGAGTATAAATGGAGTGCTAGGTGGTGTGGAAGTTCTGGACACCTGTTTCGGGGATGCGGTTCTTGCACTGAACCAGAAGCCATGCAAGGATTCTGCAAGCGTGAAAGACGCTCACTTGCAACGAGTTGTCGTCTGACGAGAAGGTCTAATTCTGCGGTACTGCCACAGTGATTCTTATCGTCACATCCACTGCTTCCAAGCAGGGGGTACCCTTAGGGCAGGCGAGTACTGCTAGGTGGACCGTGTATGGCCCCGAGAGGGTTGCTTGTGAGAATGGTTCGTCGGTTATCCACCGCGCTAGGATGTCAGACATGGACTGTCCAGGGGAAAGGGAGCAACTCTCCGGCGTCAGGCATGAGTTCAGGTCCGCCTGAAGAAGCTTTGATGCTCCAAGGCGGTCCATTATGAAAACACTGCCACTAAGGGTAACGAGTTGAAGTTGGTCTGGCCCAGTATTTGTAAGTGTCAGAACAATTTCAACTATTTCGCCAAACCTGTAGTGAACTTTCGACGTGCAAATGGCGGACGATAGGTTTACCGAACTCACTTCCGGCCTAACACAGTTTTGGGGCTGCGGCGATGCTGGGATAGTTTGTCCAGCCGCCGTAGTTACAAGCTGAGACCAGCTCCCACTAAGCAGTATGAGCAGAGATACCAATACGATTAGGCAAGGAGTCTTCAAGCTCGTAATTCCCATTACTATCGTAAGAAGCTCTACTCGAAAGAAAAAGGTTTCTCAAATCTTGTATCCTAGGACCACTCACGGGTGCCACGTCGCCGAAGGTCCTCGTGGACGATTTTCGTGGAAGGCTAGGCCGAAGCCTCCCGAGGGTTGTCGTCAATACACCGCATAAGTCATCCGAATCGCCTAAATCAACATGTACTGCTTATTTGTTGGGTTCCGTATTGAACTCTTGTCGAGAATGGGTATCCATGAGGCAATTCTTGCACCAGAACTGGTTTCTTTCGGGGCTGTACTGGGCGTGGCTGTCGGTTACTATGTTTCCGCAGTTCCCACAGCGGACGATGAAGACTTTCCGCATCTTGTGATGTGGAAGGTCTTTCTTGTGCCGTTCTACCTCATTGTCGCCGGGTTCCAGTACCATGTTGCAGTTCTCACAGTAGTAGATTGTTTCGAGGATTGCTTTGTCCCGTTCGTCTACCCAGTTTTCAGCCATGGTAGCTGTGGTTCTCCTTGATGGAAGGGGGTTCGATCGTGCTTGTTTTCGCCGTTCTACTCTAGATACTCTTCCCCTGTTTATATGGAATCCACAGAGAAAAAATCCATTTTCTAGGGCGAAATCGTTCAAATCGCGGCTGTTTAAGCGATTTTTTCGCCAAGAGACGGTCCTCTCCGATCGCGAAGCAAGGTTCACAATATCCGGTCGCAGGTATACTAGGAACCAGAGGTAGAGCAAGTTGGGGCTTCCAGAGAAGATTAAGCAGATAGAGGAGGAGATGAAGAAGACCCAGATCAACAAGAAAACCGAACACCACATTGGCCTCCTCAAGGCCAAGCTGGCCCGATTGCGGGAGGAGCTTGAGAGTTCCACCTCTAAGGGTGGAGGCGACGCTTTCGAGATCCGCAAGGGCGGCGACGCAACAGTCGTTCTCATAGGCCTCCCCAGTGTCGGTAAGTCGACTATTCTGAACCGATTGACGAACGCCAAGTCGAAAGTCGCAGCGTACGCCTTCACAACCCTCACCGTCGTACCAGGGATTCTACGTCTCAACGGAGCGGACATCCAGATTCTGGATCTTCCTGGAATTATCAGCGGCGCATCTTCCGGACGGGGAAGGGGAAGGAGAGTTCTCTCCGTGGCAAGGAACGCGGACCTTGTCCTGTTAGTCCTGGACGTATTTCAACCGGGACAGGTGCAATTGTTGAAACATGAGCTTCATGCGATGGGCATTCGGATCGACGAGAAGCCCCCAGATGTAGTCATCACCAGAGGCAGTAAGGGAGGCCTAGCTCTGACCACAAGTGTCAAGCTTACGAAACTAACTCCGGCAACCGTCAAGGGAATAGTCGAAGCATACGGGATTAGTAATGGCGGCATTTTGGTACGAGAAGATGTCACAGATGAACAATTGATTGATGTCTTGACCGGAAACCGGAGATATGCTCGCTCATTAGTTGTTCTGAACAAGGTGGACTTGGTAAACGAGCAATATCTTGCGGCTGCGAAGAAACAGATGGGAAGTGATTTCGTGCCTATATCTGCTGAGAAGGGATTGAACATGGACCTTCTCGCCGAAAAAATCTGGGAAACCCTCAATTTCATCCGAATCTATCTGAAACGTCCTGACGGTGATGCAGACTTCGAGAAACCCCTGATTCTTCCAGCTGGCTCGACACTACGAGATGTGTGTAAGAAGATTCATCCCCGGTTCGTCGAGGGAGCCAAGTATGCTTTTGTCTCCGGGTCCAGTGTCAAATTCACTGGTCAGCGCGTGAGTCTCGACCATATTCCGGCTGACAAGGACGTCGTCACGATCATGCGCTAAGATAGGCGGCTGCTCAACGACCTAGATTGAATTCTTCGTGAATTGCCGTCACAGCTTCAGGGCCGTCCTTGTGAGATACCACGAAGGACACATTATACTCGGAGGAACCTTGGGCGACTATGCGGACATTCACTTTTCGTTTCGCGACCGCCGTAAATATCCTGGTAGCAACGCCTGGAGTTCCCTTCATCCCTGAGCCAACAACAGAGATGATGCCGGAGTCTTTCTCTTCAGCTATTCTATCCGCGTACCCCTGTCCCATCAAGGCCAATTGAAGAGCCCTGACGGCGCGGTCAACATCTCTATTCGCAACGACACAGGATATCGTTGCTTCAGAAGAACCCTGAGGTATCATCATCACGTTGACATTGTTTGAACCGAGTGTCTGGAAGACCTTTGCAGCCACTCCTGGAGCACCCATCATCCCGCTACCGCCGACGGTCACTATGCCTACCTCCCTGATGATCGAAACGGCTTTCACCACCTTGCCCCGACCCTCACTGTCCTGTGAGGGATCATCGATCGAGTTTCCTGACCGAGACTCGGCTCTTCGTTCGATAATAACTGGTCTCGTACTCGTGCCTCGATTTCGGCCAATGTGGATAGCAGCCAGAATCGCCCATTATCTGCCCTGATTTTGAATCTGGGAGGGGTACCCTAGAACTCCCTAAAATCGTTCGGGAATGGTTCCAGATTTCCCGTTTCCTTGACTTTTCATCTAAGCCCGGACCCTGCCCTGAATCGCCTGTCTCGCCCATTATCGATGTCAGATGGGAAATTTTCTCCAAAAAAGGGGAGGGGGGCTTAGCGACTCGACCTCGCGACGCAAGAGTGGAAGCCGAAGGGCGCCGACGCATTGTTTGAAGCGGTTTCATTCGTGGTTATCAGTAATAGACCATTTCCGTGACACATAACTGTGTACTTCTCCGAAATCCGCTTCGTAACGGAGTCTGCTTTCGCGGTCAAAGCTCAGTTCTCCTGAGCACGACCTTTTCACAAACATAACTGAACCGTCGTCCCTCAGGCATCAGATCATCTTGAAATCCGTCTGCGGAATATCCGCCCGCAGAACTGCTCCCGAACTTCCATCCAATAGCGCATTGTAGCTCCGGCCCTTGTACTCGTAAGTGCTGAACCAGATAGGCGCATGAATGTAGGTCGGCTTCTCAACCTTGAAATTGGTATTGAAGGACTTTATCTGATCCACCTCCTGTTTAGCCAAGAACCTCTGATTCGCCTCCACCTCATCCCTAGCGTGCTGCACCGCCTCCTCACCGGTCATCTCACTGTTGAGGAACTTCGCCCCGGAATCTATTCTCTTGAAATCGAAAGGAATCTTCCCCGTATCCGGGACAGAATAGTCCCGAGTTGGAAACTGCGCCCCCTTCCGGCCCAACACCAGCCAATCATAATCCCGGTCAATCACGCCCTTTCTCGGCGAAGGTGGTGAGATTCGCTCAAGCACGCCCTCATAGCTGCTGGCTGCCTGCATCGGAACCAGCCAGAACGGAAGATACCGTAATTCCAAGGACAAGATCCTGCTCTTCTTCGCGAGGTCTCCGGGTTTCATGAATCCTTCTCGCATCCAGTCGCGAAGAGCGTTCTCGATGCTCGCAGCGTTATTGTTGTTTAGGACGAGACTGTGTTCTAGCTGGAACGGTTCATCCGCCCCGACAATCGCAGTGTAACCGCAATAGCGGCAAGTCGAGACGATCTCTCCAGGGTTGATGCTTAGAGGTGCGCCGCAGTTCTTGCATTTTATCTCGGAGACAATGTCCGACAATGTTTCTTCCCCGTTGTTCTAGGATAGAATTAATGAAGGCCGAATTAAGCTCTCTAACACTGAGGAAGAAGAATTGGCAGGACTAGGTGCCCTCAAGCGGACGATGGGCTTCACAATAGTTCTAGTATTCGCCATATTCCTCGGCCTTCTATTCGTCATATCCGCCTTCTTTCTCGACCCTGTCACCGGACTGGTGCTCGGTCTAGTCGGAGCTTTCTTCATAATACTGCTCCAATACCTGATTGGTCCAGCCATTGTCAGACTCACAAGCCGTCTCCACTATCTTGCTCCTGGTGAGAATCGCTGGCTTGAATCGAAAGTCGGCGAGCTCGCCTCGAAATCAGGTATCCCCATGCCCCGAATCGCAGTCTCGCCGGACCCGACCCCCAACGCGTTCGTATTTGGCCGGACCCGCAAGAGTGCTACGCTAGCAGTCCATCAGGGTCTTCTTCAACGTCTAGACGAAAATGAGATCGAAGGAGTCATAGGCCACGAGCTAGGCCATGTGAAACATCGCGACTTTATCGTAGTAACGATGATCAGCGCTATCCCCCTTGTCGCGTATTTGATCGCCCGGTCTGTTCTCTGGGGTGGCCTCGTCACCGGCTACAGCGGCCGTAGCAACAAGAACAATAACGCCGGAGTCCTGATTATCGTTGCTATAGTCGCTTACGCAGTCTACATTCTAACCACCCTGCTCGCTTTGCGATTGACCCGTCTCAGAGAGAGCTATGCAGACGCATACTCCGCCTTTCTAACCAAGCAACCGAGAGAGTTGGAGAGCGCTCTCACAAAGATCGCCTATGGTCTCTCTCTCGCCCCCGGCGAGCCTCATGGCGCCCGAGCCTTTTTCATCGAAGACCCTGCCCAAGCAAAACAGGATGTTGCAGGCATTATGGACCAAAAATCGAAATATGATCTTGACAAGGATGGTGTCCTGAGCGAGCGAGAGCTAGAAGCGGCCATGGAAGCAGAGTCAAAGTCAAACTGGAGGAAAGCAGCTCAGCTCTTCATGACTCACCCCCCCACTTACAAGAGGATCCTCATGCTCAGGGAGATCGAGCAGGACATGAACTCTGGAAACTTCCAGCAGTCCAACATCTACAACCACGTCTAAAGAGCCAGTATCTGTCTTTAGCTCTCGACTACAATAGGACTATAAGCCGGAATCACAGCTCGATTGACACGATCTAAGATGCCTCGAATTCCATGGGCACCGCTGAACGGTGGAATATTCCTCATAGTTTTCGGTACTATAATGCTCCTCTCCCTCGTCGGTGTTGGCAACCTCAACCCGTTTACTGGCATACCGTTGGTCTTCTTGGTATTCGGGATCTGGCTCATCGTTGCAGCCCTGGCATTGCCCGGCCCTGACGATCGATACGCTCCCCCTAGATCGATGATCCTGGCCTGGGGCGGAATGGTAGCCTTCCTCGGCGCCATCTGGTACGTCGGAACCATCGCCCTCACCCTTGTCCCGGTCGTCCTTCTCGTCGTCTTGGTGGTGGCCGGCATTGGGGCGGTTGGATATGCTTTAACTCGAGCTGAGGCTGAGAAAGCACAGCCCGCAGTCGCATAGGCCGTGTACGATTCCAAGGCCCGCTATGTCCGCAGCCTCTTCTCTAAGGTCCCCATAGAATATGACTTGCTGCTCGGACTCCTCAGTTTTGGCCAAGACAGAAAATGGCGTGCCTTTGTTGTCGAACGAGCTGAGCCTCTAGCTGACAGCACGGTACTAGATGTTGCGACAGGCACAGGGCTCCTCGCCGCAGATTTTGCAACCGCGATTGCCAATGAGGGCCTAGTTGTCGGTGTCGACTTGACTCTGTCGATGCTTCAGACTGCAAAGGAGAGGCTGAGACAGAGAGGCCTCGCCGGAAGAACGGATTGGGTATTAGCTAGAGCTGAGAGCTTGCCTTTTCGAGAAAATTGTTTTCGCTCTGCGTCAATCAGCCTTGCCCTCAGAAACGTTTCAGATGCTCGGTTAACTTTTAGAGAGATGGCTCGAGCAACAACGCCAGGCGGTGTGGTGATCTCTCTCGACTTCGCCCGGCCCCCAAACAGGGTATTTCGACTATTCTACTATGACTATCTCCTAGGACTGTTTCCCATCTTCGGAAGAATCGTGTCGAAAGCTTGGGGGAGAACCCTATCCTACCTAGGCCGTTCCATATTGAAGTCTCGAACTGGGACTCAGATTGCAACTCTGATGATCGAGGAAGGAGTTCCAGATACAAAGCCTGTGCCTCTAACACAAGGAATCGTCTATGCAGTCTATGGAAAGAAGCGGTAGTAAGAAAAGCCAGAGTAAACAGGCTCACCGCATAGCATAGAATCGTTCTGAGGTTCCACAGTCTTCTTCGTGCGAGCCGCCACGCAGTAAGAAAATCTCCGTTCAGGCTTAGTGCCGCGTCTTGGACCGCGAGCGATCCCGTTCACGGCCTGTTCCCTTGGAAGGACCGTCTGTTCAGAGCAAGTAGGACTTTGACTCTTGCGACCCTGCAGGAGCCTCGGAATCCCCTTTTCGCTCTGACGGCAAGGATTCAGGTGTATCCCGGAAGCCAAACCAGGCTAGGAGTGCAAGTACAATGAATGACGCGGAGGTCGCATAGAACATGCTTGTAGGGTTCAGAGTGTAGAGAATACCGCCGAGGTAGGATCCAAATACAAACCCCACGCTTTCCAGCGTCAGATAGAACCCGAACTGTCCGGCTCTAGATGCTCCCTTCCGCACCGTCGAAAGAATCGAGTAGCCGACTAGGCTCGGTGCCCTGGCACTTCCGATGAGGAAGACCAGTGGAAAGGAGAGCAACGGGCTTCTGGCAAGGAGGACTCCGATGAGGCCGGTTGAAGACAGCACCAGGCCTAGTGCCATAGTCCCGCCCTGGCTCCTCGCGTCTGCTCTCCTTCCGAGGAGAATCGCGAAAACAGCCGCACCCAGAGACTGAAGCGCACCGAGAAGTAGTATGATCGAGGGGCTCAGACTAAGAATATCCTGGAAGAAGAGAGGTATGAATGGTGAGGCAACACTCCACGCGAGAGCGGCTCCAGTGAGATAGACAAGAAGCGTCACTTCTCGACCCGACTTGGGAAATTCGAGTCTAGGAGACTTAGCTTCATTTTTGAGCGGGGGTTGTGGCTTCATGAAGAAAAGAACTATCGTTGAGATTGAGAAGAACACGAACGTAAGTATGAAGATGCCTCGTACGGAGACCCAATTGAGTAGGACGCTTCCGACTAACGGTGAGAAGACTACTCCCAGTGGGGCTGATGCCCAGGTTATGCCGAAGTTTGACGCAGACTTGGTTCTTTCCGCGGCTCCTGCGATGTATGCGTTGAAAGCTGGAATATTGAACCCTGACACTTGGAGAAGGACGATTCCAGGAATCACATCCGTCCAAGTTCTCGCGAAATAGTACATGAGAGGCGGTGGAATGCTCATTGCCCAACCAATGATCAACAGCGCCTTCAACTCGTACTTGTTCGCAAGCATTCCTCCGGGAATCATGCTAAGGGCGAGGGCGAGGAACCCGGTAGAGAATACGATGCCCACATCGCTGGGAGAAGCTTGGAGATCTCGCAGATACAGTGGCCAGATGTAGTTGTAAAGTCCTAGGCCGAAGGTCCAGAGGAACAGTGAGAGAAAGAGTAGCCGTAGGTCTCTAGGAAGACCTTGGATTGAGGCGAGGAGATTCAGCCGGCTTGCTGTGAGCAAGACTCATTGGCCTTTCTATCTCATGCGCATCGGATTGCCTCGGTCTCATTCAAAAAATAACACCTAGCGCAATTAGTACCCCTGATATGAAAAAGTACGAGCCGAAGGACAGGAGGACGACTCCTGCGATCAGATCTAGCAGCCATCTTGGAACCTGCATTAGGTAGTCATAGGAGAACGCGCACACGACGATAAGGAGGACAAGGCTCACTAGTGCGCCTACAACGGTCCATTCTATGTTGAAGGCTCCGGCCGCTGCGAGAATGAGGCTTGCTTCAAATCCTTCCGTCATTGTGATGCTGAAAACCGGTAGCGAGTTCCCGATCGAGAATGGGATCTGACCTTCCGCTGTCGTGACGCCACCGCTGTGCTTTCGGTCTTTCTCAACGACTTCGTCGGTCCATTTTTCCATCTTTGCCCTGAACGATTTGCCACCGAAATAGTACTTGACGAATCCTCGCAGAAACCGATAGGAAAAGTAGAGGATAACAACACCAGGGATCAGATTAATCAGAGCATCAGAGACCGTCTTCAATGCAAGGAAGGCTTGTTCGACGATTAGAAACGTGACGGTCGATCCGAGGCCTCCGAGCGCAACGCCGAGCAGGACGTTCCTTCTACCGATCTGCCTTATTGTCGCAAGGGAGAGGATGGCAACTTCGCTGCCCTCTATGAGGACAGCTTTGAAAGCCAGGAGGAACGATGCAATGATTACTACATCTATTCCGGCCAGCTCTCTTCCCATCCGATTATTGTGAACTGTTCTCGGATTAACAAGCGTTCATATCTCTAACGGTAGCTTGCCCTAGATTCAATGCTCCGCAGGCAGCTTAGTGGCTAAGACGACAAGTCGACTATTCCTTCCGCTCGGCCGAAGCGGTCTTCTCATCAGTTTTCTTGAAATTTAAGGAGACGGAGTTGACACAATACCGTAGTCCCGTAGGCTGGGGACCGTCCTCAAAAACGTGGCCTAGATGACCGCCGCATTGCTTGCATAGTATCTCGACCCTTTTCATGAAGAGACTGCGGTCAGATTTTTCTTCAACATTCTCCTTTTCTGCTGGGGACCAGAAGCTAGGCCAGCCTGTTCCGGAATCAAACTTTGTATCGGACGAGAATAGCGGTGATCCGCATCCGGCGCAGACATACATTCCCTTCTCCTTGTTATGGAGGTATTTTCCGGTAAAGGGGCGCTCGGTTGCCTTCTTTCTCAAGACCTGATACGTTTCTGAATCTAGCTGTTTCCTCCATTCTTCCTCGGATTTTTTCATATCAACTAGTGGACTATTGTGGTAAATATCCTAATCGCTCTCTGGATAGTTCTCTGCCTGAATATTGTCCAGTTTCACCCGATTTCTTGCTTCGGGTGCCTTCAAGATAGGAAGCGTTGCGAGCTATGGAATATGTTTGGAGATCCGTCCTACAAATGGGTTCGTTAGTTTTTCATCGCCTATACTTGTTTCCGGGCCGTGGCCAGGGTAGACGATGGTATCATCATCAAGGTTGAACAGGCGATCGGTTATCGAACGTAATAACGTGTTGAGGTGTCCGCCGGGGAGATCCGTTCGCCCTATGGACTGGTTGAACAATGCGTCTCCAGTGAGGACATAGCCTCGACCTGCTAGGCTGATGCTTCCCGGCGAGTGTCCGGGGGTGTGCAACACTTTCACGATATCCTGTCCCACGGTTAGCGATTCTCCGTCCGTGAGAAACCGATCCACTTTGGGCGGTGCGGGGACGCTGAAGCCCATGAACTGACGGACGCGGCTCTGCATTGATTCGAGCATTGACAGATCCTCACGGTGAATCAGAAATGGAATCTTGAATGTGGTGCGAATCTTATCAACGCCGAGCACGTGATCGAAGTGCGTATGGGTGGCGATTATATGGCTAGGCGTGACAGCGATGTCGCTGAGAAAGCGGAGGATTCTCTCGGGCTCGTCGCCCGGATCAACGACTAAGGCTGTCGAGTCTGATTGGAGGATGTAGCAGTTGGTCTGTAAGCGCCCAACTACAAGGGTGTGTAGCTTGGCCATTTTCGAGGCTCGGTTGACCATGATCTAGGAGAATATGAACTTGGAGCAACGTTGCCATAGAGATTTTGCTTCGAGGCGGCACAGATTGATCATCGGAACCATGATCCTTTTCTTGTCTCGGGCTTGGAATAGACTGGAAAAAGGGATTTGCCGATGTTAGAAAGAAGCACTTGGGAATAGCTTGGGCTAAGGATTTCATCTCATGGGTATCTGGGTCTATCTTCGAGAAGCCAAGAACTTAAATGGGTAGTAAGTTTTAACTCGTAACCATGAAGAAAATACTAACGATAACAGCTCTAGTTGTTACTACCCTAATGCTTTCAGCCCCCCTAGGAGTCGGGACTATCGTCAGCGACTTCTACTACAAACCGAGCCTGAGCTATGTTCAGCTTGGGCCCCTAACGACGCTCCCCAATGGTCTTCCTCTCTGCAAGAACTCGACACTCGGTAACATTGTATGCTACTCGCCAGCTTTCATCAAGAAAGCGTACGAGTATCCGTCCACTCTTGATGGTTCAGGCCAGACAATCGTGATTGTGGATGCTTTTGGAAGCCCCACTATTTCTAGTGACCTTGCAAGGTTCGACTCGCTCTTCGGAATTCCGGCCCCGCCATCGTTCACGATATTCTGCGGCAATTCAGTGACACCCTTTGACACGAGCACATGCCCGAACGTTAGCGGTCTTCTGACGAATCCATGTCCTCAGCCAAGATCATGCTTCCACGACGTGTTTGGCTGGACTGTCGAGACGAGCCTCGATGTGCAATACGCGCACGCGATGGCTCCAGGCGCTAACATAGTCCTCGACGTGGCCTCAACTTCCTCAGGGAACTCCATCAATGGAGCGGAGGCTTCCGCCATTGCAGCGTTTCCAGGGGCAATCTTCTCACAGAGCTTCGGCATACCAGAAATCTTTCTCCTCGGCAACAACGGCCAGGTGAGTCAGGCCGAGACAAACTACCAGAATGGAGTCGCGGTGGGTGACACCTTCTTCGCCTCAGCCGGAGACACCGGCGCAGACTTCGGTACAGGCACAGCCCAGGCTAACTTCCCAGAGTCAAGTCCATACAATACTGGCGTAACCGGAACCATGGGACTGCCCTACAATGCGACGGGCACCCTCACCCCATGCCCAACGTCAACACCAGGTTCTTGCACCTCTGGGTTGTCCACATATCACGGACCTTGCGTGCTAGGCCGCACGATCCCACCAAACTGTATACCAGACGGCTACGGCGGCGAACAGGTATGGAATGAACCACAATTCGGAGCAGCGACCGGCGGCGCCCAGAGCTTGATCTTCGGCGTCCCATCATACCAGAGCGGTCTAGGCCTCACGACAAGAGGCCCTGATATTGCCTACAACGCAGCCATTGACGGCGGAGTGCTAGTCGCCTACAGCGCCACCGGGACCCCTGTTCTGTTCATAGTTGGCGGAACCAGCGCTGGTTCTCCACAATGGGCCGGCATCGCCGCATTAGTGAACCAGGCTCGCGCCATGATGGGCAAAGGTCTTATCGGCGGCAACCTGAACATGGTCCTCTATAGCGTCTACCATAGCTCGCGCTACTCGACAGACTTCCACGACATCACAGTGGGCAACGACCAGCTGGTCGGCTCCTCCGTTGGTTTCTCAGCGGGCATGGGGTACGATGTCGCATCAGGCATCGGCTCCCCCATCGTGGACCAACTGGTCGTCGATCTAACAGCTGCGTAGACTAGGGCTGAAAGCGGGAGGGCGTCCCCTCCCAAAACCCTCTTTTTTTTCCTCGACTCTGTGTACTACCCTATGATTGCAGGTTTCTGATGTCGTATTCCTTCTACGACAAAAATCTTGCAACTATTTGTTATAGGAAGAAACATCGACCACCTCTAGCGCTTCCCCCCCCAGCCGAGGCTGGTGGTGGCCCAATGGTGACAGGGGAGAAAACCTCAACGCGGTTGTTGGTGGTTCCTGAGGGGTTTCCGGTATCGGTCACGTAGACATTTCCTGAACTGTCTACGGCTAGACCATTCGGATAGACGAGCTGGCCATTCCCTGATCCCATGGTTCCAAAGGAGTTGAGAAATGTCCCGTTGCTTGCGAACTCTTGGACCCGGTTATTGAAGACATCAGCCACATAGAGGTTACCCGTCGAGTCCAGCGTCATGTGTCCGGGTAGGTTGAACTGCCCATTTGCAGAACCGAAAGAGCCCCAGGAAACTATGAATCCTCCAGAGCTGTTAAATTTTTCAATACGATTGTTCGCCGAATCGCCAACGTATACGTTGCCCGAGGCATCCACAGCGATGCCCGTTGGATTATTGAGCTGGCCATTAGCGGCCCCAAAGGATCCCCATGTCGTTATGAAGTTTCCTGAACTGTCGAATTTTTCGACCCTGTTGTTGGAATAATCTGTCACGTAAACATTGTTCGATCCGTCAACCGCGACGCCAAATGGAGTGTAGAACTGCCCGTTGTCTGATCCGAATGCCCCCCAGGTCTTGATGAAGGTTCCATTTAGAAGGAACTTGTCAATTCTATTGTTGGAAGAGTCAGCCACATAGAGATTCCCAGCATGATCGAAGGCGATTCCAAATGGACCATTGAACTGGCCGTTTTCAGATCCCGTCGTTCCCCAAGATAGAAGAAATGTTCCAGTGACAGAGAACATTTGAACTCGATTGTTTCCCTCATCCACGACAAAGATATGACCTAAACCGTCAAGCGCGGCGTCATATGGACTGGAAAACATGCCAAGCCTTGGATAAGTGAGACTAGAAAGGTAAACTCCTGAACCCGCTGATAATTTCTGCACTCTGAAGTTGCCCGAATCTCCAACGTACACGTTCATCTGGTTGTCGATTGCCACTCCGACTGGACCATCGAACTGTCCCGGGGAAGCACCGGTAGACCCAGAAATCCACGAAGCTTTGTTGTTACACGCGCTGAACTTTACGACGTCATTTCGAAAGTTGTCAGCAACATATACGTTGGACGCGTTATCCGTGGCCACCATTGCGGGCTGTAATAGAGAGGCACCGCCCCAAGTACAGACGAAGCCACCCGACTTCGTGAATTCCGTAACATTACTTGACTGGGATGAACTGTCACTCACATACACGTACGTAGGCCCCACAGCCACGCCAAACGGGCTCTGAAACTTTCCAACCGAATTCGAGCCGAGCCCGCCAAACGAACCTATGTAGGTTCCGTCACTTTTGAAAATCTCTATGCGCTGATCCCCCTGATCTGCCACATACACGAATCCGGTAGCATTGACACTCAGACCTAAAGGGGTCCTGAGAACGCTCGTTTTGTTCCACGTGGTCCAGGACGTAATGAAACTCCCCGCATTGCTGAACTTCTGAACGTCGTTGTTGACGGAGTCTGAAACGTATACATTTCCCGAAGCGTCGAGTGCAATTCCTTCTGGGTTGCGAAATTGTCCGTGGCCCGTACCGTAAGATCCCCACGAGGCGATTAGTGATCCGTTTCTTCCCAGTTCGGTTATGGCGTAGTTCTTTGCATCGGCGATGAATACGTTGCCTGATGAATCCAATGCGACTCCGTTAGGGGTTACGGGTCCTCCGTACGCGCCCCATTGCCTAGAGTAGGGAAAAGAGTTGGCATCTGCAACTGTAGTTTGGTTCTGGCCTTCTGACACGCTAGTTGAGCCGATGACCCCGTGAGTGATTGCTAGAGTGGTCATGGAAAGAGCCAGCGTGAGAAGAATCGTGGCCCAGACGTTTCTTGACCTTTTTCGCTCCACGGCTACCCGAGAGCGAGGCAATTGATTCCCTCGCATTCGGGGGCATTTTTGCGGATGATTATTTGGAGTACGTTGCCGCAGGTCGGTTGACGCTGCCCTCTGGGCATAGGCTATCGTAGGGAGGAGCATTTCTCTTTCCTTGGAACTCTCTCGTCTTAGAAAACACTTTCTCGATTTTCTTGTGCTTCAATAATATGGAAATATCCGGGGGCAGCCTGCGTCGGCTGAGTATTTCTGCATTGGTCGCGGCCTAGAGTGACGAAAGGAGTGTGGAAAGGAGCGGTTATGTGATTGATTTACATTGAGTCTTTCTTGATCTCGGAGTGATGCAAAATGGCTTGATGAAACTCTGCTAGTTATTCCAGTAGGGCCTTGTTGCTATGAATTGTAACTTGGCTTCGAGGAGATCCCTAAATAACTCATTATCGTTCTCATGCATTTTCGATAAGACCCTGCCAGCTGTCTGGGGTCCGATTCCGTAAATAGCTTGGGCGATTACAGCCCTCCTTCCATATGCAATGACAAGATCCGCTGATCGTCGCGCTCTTGTCAAAACTTTCTGCTCGTTCTCGTCGAGCGACTGCTTGTCTCGTTTCTTGCGGAGGATGTTCGTAGCGTAGCTACTGGACCAGAAGAGCGGTGCTAGAAGTTTGGAGCTACAATTCTGGCAGAGTGGATGTTCGGGAAGACTCGCGATACTCACCTCGGTGGTGAGTTTGCCACAGTCGAAGCACAATAGGTCAATGGCTCGTCCCTCGATCGAAATACGGAGCCGAGCCATATTGTCTGCCGCGACATTCTCAGGGGCGATTAGTTCTGGGATGTCCACATGTCGGTAGAGGATGTGGTATGCTAGTGGTGTGGGCTTGTCTTTGGACCTGAAGAATCTTAGGCTCGTTTTCCCTTCTTTGATCTGTTTGAAGATTCCTTTCACGCCGTCGAAGTCAGAATGTTCCATAAGTGCTTCTCTGATCGTCTCGTCGTAAATGGGAGTGAGTCTAAATCTTAGCATCAATTCCTTCATTGCGTCTCCATACATGAGCCGTCCGCGATTCAGTGCTCCGAACCTTTCTGCCACATGCTTCATGTGCAGTTGCCATGGGAAGTGGCGATGGAGCACTCCATGGCACGCTCCGCCTAGCACAGGATCTTCGACCCCGAAGACTTGTTTCAGGAATAGATCTTCAAGATCCAAGTCGGAGGAGTCAGCCGTCATTTCGAAGAGAATCCGGTAGGCGTCCGACCACCACATCCGGACAAGGCCTTGTCGACGGAAGAGTTCCTCGATAACTTCTCCGAGGGTGAAGTTGAGTACGTCTCCAAGATGGGTGTGAAGTATGATATATCGATCAAATCCCTCGATGAGGACTCGCTGATCGGTTGGAACGGGTGCCCCGGTGGCTTTGTGGGCTTCTATCTCTTCAATTAGCCGTCTTAGCCCGTAGGCGTCGCAGGGCCAACGCTGGGAGAGAGTCTCAACCGCAGTCGATTTCACCGTCTTTTCCTGAAGCAACTGATCCATGAATGCCCGGTAGATGCCGACTTTGGTTGCAAGGGCGCGGGGCACGGGGAGTATCTGCCCGTCCCATCCCGGGATGGCGGCTGTGGGGTCGATAATGGGAAGAACGTAGACCTTTCCATCGTCTGTGATCTGTTTGATCTGCCAGACTCGCCCCTTGACGATGAAGTTGAGTCCAGTGCGCGCCTTGGTAATCATGAATTCTTCGCCAAGGATGCCGACGTTTTGTTGGCTGGTGAGGTCCACGACTAAGTAGCGGCGTTCGTCTGGGATCATGCTCAGGTTTTCGAAATAGTAGAGCCGGGTCCTGGAGATGCGGTAGAGAGTGGTATCATCTCTCTTAAGGTAGCCCATCTTGCGCATGAATTCGATGACCTTGTCAAGTTGGCCATCCTCTAGGTTTCGGTATGGGTAGGCTCTCTTGATTATGCTCTTAGCTTGCGAGACCTCAATGCTTCCCTCCGAGTCCATTAGCACTCCCGCAATCTGATGGGCGAGCACGTCCAACGCTTCAATGTGGATATTGGTGTGTTCTAGTCGTCCCTCCTTTGCTAGCTCAATGACGCCAACTGATTCCAAGATATCTTCGGTCGAGACTGAAACTAGAACTCCCTGAGAAGTTCTGGTGAGAGTGTGACCTGAACGCCCTACGCGTTGGACGAGACTGCTTACTTGTCTGGGGGACATGTATTGGACGACCAGGTCGACTGATCCGATGTCTATTCCCAGTTCAAGGGTGGATGTGCAGACTAAACCCTTGATTTCTCTAGCCTTGAACGCTTCTTCGGCTCGAACTCTTTCTTCTCTTGGGAGCGATCCGTGATGGACCATTATTTTTCGGTCCATCATGTTGAACTTGGATCCGAGTAGCTCGGCGTTGACTCGGCTGTTAACGAAGATTAGGGTGGAATCGTGAGCTTCTACCAGATCGTCGACAAGCGAAAGTCGTGCCGCTGCCTCGGGTGTGGTGTAGAGTTGTCGACTCAGGTCTCGATCCTCCTCTCCCGGTGCCGGATACTCCACTTTGTATTTGGTCAGCTTGTTGAGTGGGATCTGTACTATCCTGACAGGCTGATTGCCTCCGAGGAACATTGCGATCTCTTCGGGGTTGCCGACTGTGGCTGAGAGTCCTACTCTCTGGAACCCGTTGACGCAGATTTCTCTGAGGCGTTCGAGGCCGACGGTCAGTTGGGCTCCTCTGCGGTCGCCTGCCAGCTCGTGAATCTCATCGATTATAACGGATCTGACGTGACCCAGATGTTCCCTCATGCGTTTGCCCGGTAATACAGCTTGGAGGGTTTCGGGTGTTGTGATAAGAAGGTCGGGGGGTTTGACTGCCATCCGTCTCCTGTCTTTGGCCGGGGTGTCTCCGTGTCGGACCTCGACCGAGAAGCCGAGCTTGCTCGACCACGTTTGGAGTCGCTTGAGAAGGTCTCGGTTTAGCGCTCTGAGCGGTGTGATGTAGACAAGCGAGATGCCTTGTCTATCGTTATTCCGGATCATTCTATCGATTAATGGAAGTAGTGCTGCTTCGGTCTTGCCTGAACCGGTGGGGGCGATTATGAGGACGTTGTCGCCTTGGGCAATCAGGGGGATGGCTTCGACCTGTGGTGGGGTGGGTTTTGAGATTCCTGTCTCTTGGAGCAGTCCTTTCAGTGGTGGAGAGAGGAGGGCGAAGGCTTCTAGAGCCATGGACGGCACTGTTCAGTCGATGGGAGGAGGAGTCGAAGATAAACTTCCTAGGCGACTAAAAGTATGGTGTTTCTGACCTCTATTTCTTCTCGGTTATTTTCTTCAAGAAGTCCTTGTAGTCTGGGGCTTTCATGAGACCGGGCAGTTCTTTCTTCAAATCCTCTGGCTTGATTATTGTGATCCATCCTTCTCCGTACGGGCTCTTGTTGACTAGTTCGGGAGCATCGGAGAGCGTGCTGTTGACCTCAACTACGGTGCCTGAGATGGGGGAGTAGACATCTGCGACGGCTTTTACCGATTCGACTGTGCCAAGGATTTGCATATGGGTTACCTTAGCGCCTATTTTTGGAAGGTCGACGTAGACGATTTCGTGCAACGAGTTCTGAGCATAGTCGGTTACTCCTACTCTGCACCTGTCGGCTTCAAGCCGGACCCATTCGTGCTCTTTCGTGTAGTAGACGTCTTCCGGAACCTTATATTCGCCCTTCATCACAAGACCTTCCTGGAAATCTGTTGGACGACACGATTCGGTATAAAGATTCCAAGAAGGGTTACTCCGCGGCTCGCAGGCTGAGCTCCGGTTGAATCCGTCGAAACTAATCTTGGTATAATCGCCCGTTCTCAGGCCTTAGCCCTGTATTTGCTTAACCAGTTTTGGGATCTCTGTCCAGCTTTCGACTCTGAAGACTTGGCGTAGTTGGGGGACGGTTTTGTTCCATGGGCGGCTGTATAGTATTCCCCACATTTTCGGGTTGCGCGAAATCAAGGGCATCAATTCTGGGGCGTCATCGATGTAGACGTCGTAGTTCAGAAAGATCTTGTCTTTCCATCCTGGGACGCGTACGAATCGCTGGTATGGAATTTTTTGCTCGGCAAGCCAGCTCTTGGCTGCTTTGACGCTTTCTTTGTTGCGTCCTGTCACCACGTCGATCTGTCCGGAGCGGGCTATTTTCCGGATTTTTTCTGCCAGTCTTGGTTCTGTTGGCGGGATGCTTTCCCAGTTGTCCCATGCTTCGTCCAAGAATTGGAAGAACTGTTCTCTTGTGATCCCTAGCTTGCGCCAGGACGCCCACGTATTTAGATCGGCAAGCTTGAAACTTGTGCCTAGGAATTCGTTGGCGCGTTTGCACCATGCTTCCATTGTTTCGGCGAGAACCCCGTCGAGATCGACCGCGATTCTCAAGTGCCCATATTGAGAACTAGACAATTGACGAGGTCAAGTTAGGGCGCGAGAGTCTTTAACCTGAGCGGAGTCCGGGTCATCATGCCGAGTGATATGTCTCTACTCGACGGGATCAATTCGCTTAGGTCGGTCCGCAAATTCAAGCCCGACCCGGTCCCTGAGGATAAGATTAGGATCATTCTCGAGTCTGCGTCTAAGGCTGCCTCTGGCAGCAATACTCAGCCATGGGAATTTGTGGTGGTTCGCGATGCGAATGTGAAAACCCGTCTCAAGGAACCAATGCTAAGAACATGGCTCGAGAGGCTTGCGGGTAGTTCGGGAATGTCTCCTCGGATGAGGGATGTGTATGATGAGGCTACCGAGATGCTTCGGAACACCGAGAAAGTGCCTGTGATAATCTACTGTTGTGTCGATCTTACCCGTGTTGGCAAGAGCGAGGAGGTCAAGTATGCGAGCATCTATCCGGCAGTCCAGAATCTTATGCTGGCAGCCCACGCATTGGGTCTCGCGACCTGCCTAACCGTTCACGGGTCCACCCCGACCCGTGGAGAGCCGGAGGTCAAGAAGATTCTCGGGATCCCGGGGCATGTTAAGCTAGCCTGCCTGGTCTATCTTGGATATCCAGCCGTTCAACTCGGCAGTCCCAAGAGGAAGCCTATCGAGAAATTCGTCCACTACGACCGTTGGTAGTTGTATAAACATGCTACTTGGCTTCTGCGCCCAAAATGAACCCCGATTGTGAATTTGGGATGTCTCTAGGAACTCTCCCGAAATTCGTTCGGGATTGTCGCGATCTTTCCAATGCCATCCGGGCCCGGATTGCGCCCTGATCGGCCTGTCTCGCCCGGAAGCAGCGCCAGACAGGAAATGGTTTCCGGAAAATAGGGGGTCTTAACGACCGAGTCCCGCAGCGCAAGAGTGGTTGAAGGAAATCACTAGTTCTAATTCGAGATCGCCCATTATCAGCCCTGTTCTCGGATCTGGGAGCCCTTCCCTACACTGCCCGAGAAATCGTTCTTGACAGGGCGATAAAACCGGACTTTTCGCCTCAGCATCTGAGCCCAGACCATGCCCCGAATCCTTAGACTCGCCTGGAATCCCCGTCAGACAGCAAATAACCTCTCCAGAAAACGGGGGTATTATTCAACGACTTTAGGACGCAAGAGTGGTTGACGCGAAACCTCTGGTTCACCAAATCGCCCATAATCAGCCTTGATCTCTACTGTTCGCTACTCATCGAAGAAGTCTCTCCGTTCTTGTCGCCCTGGCCGAAAATGGAACCGGTATCCGAGAAGATCGAATTTGTTTCCGTTGATGAGGACCCGAAAAGGGAACTGTCTGACGGCACCTGCCAAGACGGTAATGTTGCGTCGGGACTCGGTACTGTACTCACAGACTCTGTTTTCGTCGCAGGCTTGGGTTTCTTTCCTTCCTTAACGTACACTACGACAATCTTGTATGATTCGTGGCAGCTCTTGCATCGTCCAGCTTGGACTATTCTCTTGAGCTTGAGAGTACGAGTCTTGCACTCGGGACAATCGATGAAACGGCTTCGTGCAACGGGTTCTTCCTGGTTGACGATCTTCATCTGCGTCCCTGCCTCAACCCGTGAAACTCGACATAGCTATTCTGTAACCAGTGCCGAAGACTAATCGTCACCTCTTCCCTCTCTGATATCTAAGACGCACTTTCCCTCTGCTGATCCATCTGAATGTTTCGGGCATCAAATGGAAAAATGGGTAGTCCCGGATTTCGCACCGCGTGGGTTTTGACACCCTTAAAAGTAACATAGGACAGGAAATCTGGATACCAGGGAAACGGTCGAAGTTGAGCCAGCCGAGCAGCTCGTTTTACGACAGGGCGAAGTCCCAGACCAATCTGCAAGAGAAAATCATGCTCCTCATTCCGGGATTTCACGGATACAAGGAGAGAGAAATACGCCGCGAGTCAGACAAGCTTCTCAGAAACCAGATCTACCAGAAACTGTCCAGTGCAGAATCACAAGCGAAAGACACCTACAGGTCCCTCGTCAACCAGGGCATCAACGACACGTGGGATGACACAGATCACTTGATGGCCCGGCTTGATCGGGTGGTTGAACGCATCAATCATTCAGAATACGGATATGCCGGCTTCTTCGATGTCACGAAGGTCAAGGAGCCTGACTTGGATAGAATGATGGACTATGACATGCAACTCCTACAAATGACCGATAGCGTAACAACCGCCGTTCAAGGACTCAAGGACTCCGTGGACAATGGGCGCGTCCAAGAAGCAAAAGGAAAGATTTCCGACGCGTTGAAAGCAGTAGATGCTCTTGAAACCGCCTATAATGGACGCAAAGACGTGATCTTGGGAGTCCAGCAGTAATGCCTCAAGTCATAGAATGGAGAGGAGCCGGCCCGGACGACATCGTCTGGCGATACCCAGTAGAAGAAATCACCAACGCCGCCCAACTAGTCGTTCACGAGTACGAGACGGCCGTCTTCCTCAAAGACGGCAAGGCCTACGATGTCTTTCCGCCAGGAAGGCACACTCTCACAACGCTCAATCTCCCCCTCATAACTTCAGCATACCGCATATTTTTCGGGGGCAAAACGCCCTTCACCGCCACGGTGATCTACGTTTCTACGAAACAGTTCGCTGGCAAATGGGGCGCGAAGGCACAGACGACAGAGCTTGCTCCATTGATGGTTCACGGGACAGCTTGGCTAAGGGTGACTGACCCGAACCTGTTCGTTAACGAGGTCGTTGGAGGACAGGGTGCTTATGCTACTTCGCAAGTGGACGATTTCATTAGAGGCTTCATCAACGAGAGAGTCATCGATGAAATGTCGAAATATGATCTTCAAACAGCATTCACCCAGCTCGACAAGGCATCGGTCACTGTAAAGGTCAACATCAACGACGCTCTGAAAAGAATCGGAACCGACCTTGTTGATTTCAAGTTCGAAGGCATCGACACTTCCGATCAGTTCCGAGACAGACTCTTCTGGATCAAACAGAGAGCAGCCACATCAGACGTACTGAGGATGGAGACAGCAAAGGACATTGGAGCCAGCCTCGGCTCGTCTTCAGGTGCAGGCCTCGGGTCAGGAATGGTCCTCATACCCCAGGTAATGAACGCCCAGATGCAACCCTCAATGCAGCCCCAGGCGGCACTCGTCGCATGCCCCAAGTGCGGAAACGGGGTTCAACAGGGCGCCCGATTCTGCCCTAACTGTGGAGCAACCATGTTCGTAGCACCGCCCCCTGCACAAGCTATGACACCCTGTCCCAACTGCGGGAAACCTGTCGCCTCCGGGACGAAATTCTGCCCTGAATGCGGGCAAAAAATGCGATAAGCTACCGTTTCTGGAAGAATGAGCCAGCCCGACACAGGCAAGCATCGATCAGCATCCGGCAACACGCCGTCCCAAGACAAGGGTATAAGAATCGGGCCGACCAAAAGAGGGGCTGTTCCTGAAAGGTTACCAGAACAGCCATGATAAAGAAGCTGGATGGACAATTTGTCGTTCCGGGAGAAAAGCTTGGTGTTGTCGAGGAGTTCATGCCAGGCCGTGGAACGGTCGAGGTGGACGGAACAGTCTTCTCGTCTCAGACAGGGGTAGCAGCAGTCGATTCCAACCGCCACATAGTATCCGTAAAAGCCTCCGCCGGACCCCCGGTCGTGCCTGAGGAAGGATCCACGATCATCGGCGTTGTTGAGAAGGTGCAAGAGAAAATGGCCATTGTTAACATTATAGTGGTCGACGGGCACAAGCTACAACCTCCATTCACTGGGATGCTGCACATTTCTAACTCCAGTCCGAGGTTCGAGCGCTTCATGGGCGATGTATGCAAACCTAACGACATTATCCGGGGAAAGGTAATCGATGTGAGCCAGCGAATACCCAAGTTGACAACTGTCGGACGGGACATGGGCGTGATCAAAGCCTACTGCTCTAGATGCGGAGGCGAACTAGTACTATCAGGAAGAATTCTCCGCTGTACGCTATGCCTAAATGTTGAGAGACGACGCTTGGCCGAGGACTTCGGAGCAGGAGGAAACGTTCCAAGTTGAAAGTTAATGTCTTGAAGAAATCCAAAGGCTTCCTCAAGGTTGAGGTCGAAGGAGAAGGCCACACTTTCGGACATCTCATGCAGGACGCACTTTTAGAAGACAAAACTGTAGACTGGGCAGGCTACGACCTTCCACATCCACTCTTCACGAGACCAGTGATAACGTTGAGAATGAAGGGGGAGTCTTCCGCTGAGAAGGCTTTGGAACGAGCTGCGAAAAAAGTCCATCAAGATGCTGACGAATTCATAGAAAAGTTCAGTGCTGCGGTAACAGCCGAAGCCCAGAGCTAGCCGGGACCGCCCTCTGCCATCGAAGGGCATCATCTTCGATTTTGATGGCACACTCTACGGAGACTGGAGACTCTGGATCTCCCTAATCGAAGATACACTCAGAGAGTTCAACGTCGTGGTGACGGCATACGAAGCTCTCGAGCTGGCCAGAAACCAGATCAGAACAGGCGAGGCACGCGAAACCATCGAGATAAGCGGAATCGCTGTCTCCCTTGCTAGAGAACAAGGACTTGAACGCGACGATGAGGTTCGGGCGAGATTCTTCGAGAAGCTAGATGCCAAAATGGATGAGACAGGACCCGGAACCGAACTCGTTAAACTCCTAGAACAACTCAGCCAGAAGGGGTTTGTTCTGAGCATTGTGAGTTTTGTGCGAAAGACACGGCTCACGAAACGTTTGGACACGTGGAAGCTAGGAGACTACTTCCGGTGCGCGGTTACCCCGGAACAAGTTGCGGAATTCAAACCATCACCCCAACCCTACCTCAAAGTCATCGAGGATTTCCATCTCTCGCCGAAAGAGTGCCTCGTGGTCGGGGATGAACCTGTG
>WNGR01003788.1_pt1 | contig 38481 bp, 48 predicted proteins | sample 5407581 | NCBI WGS metagenome assembly WNGR01 (sample SAMN13153383, study PRJNA577476) | soil metagenome | isolation source: 80 cm soil or saprolite under Garry oak tree replicate 2 | place: USA:California | collected 2016-06-15 | reverse complement strand
ATGAAACTCGACCCAGATGCACCGGCAATGACGCTGGCTCTATATATGACACCTCACGCCGTGCGGAGGCCTGCAAGACCGCGTTTGCTGCTTCACACCCCCACCTTTCTTGCCCATGCTGAGTGTCACACCCTGCCTCTAGCCATTCCGACTTGCAGCTCATCACTGCACTCCCCACCACACCGACACGGCTGACTCAGCTTGATTTCCTTTTTTGGTACCTAATTTCCTTTTTTAGGCAGTTGGGGGGGGGTAAGTCTAAATCCCTTAAAAAAATTTACCGACCCCGTGCAATTTTTAAAAAGTTTGACCCCCCTTGTGAGAAGCACAACTTTAGGATTGATCGTATGATAAACAAGACAAGATCCAGTAATAATTCAGACTACTGAACCGCCCATGGCCGTACACAAGCCCCTCTAGACGTATATGGGGAACTCGACGGCACGACAGCCAAGCGTCTTCCTACACAAGGCACGCGTACTCATGCGACGTCAGACGTGAGCCGTCCTTGGACCTGTGTATAAAGTTGATGAGTGGGCAGTGAAAAGGGTAGAGCATGGCGAACGTGACGAAGGGATGAGGGCAGGTACAATGGAGAGCATGAGCGATGCCAGTTGAAGCGGTGGAGGGCGGGCGGATGAGGAGGCGAGGGGGGAAGCACCGGAGCAAGGGAAGAGATGGGAAACGAAGCGAGCGACACACTCCAGCTGCAGGCTCATGTCCATGATACAGGTCACCCCCGCTGGTGCCCACGACGAGGGAGGGGGGCGGGTGGGTGTGGGAGGGACTCAGTTGGTAAAAAAAAAAAAAAGGTGAAACTCAAAACCCGAGATGGAGGACGCACCGAGGTCCAGGGTCCAAAGCAGGGCCGTGAGCTGCAGTAGTGGCGGCGGAGGGCCAAGAGGTCGATTCTCTGGGCCTCCGAGTCCCTGAAGGGAGAGGGATGCTGAGCCATTGCCATCGAGGGACCGGAATCCAGCAGCCATCTTGGCGCCTATGATGTACGACGAGGCGGGCGGTCGGGCGTGTGAGGGACTCGGTCGGTCAGTGAAAAAAAAAAAAAAAGGTTAAAACCCAAAACCCGAGATGGAGGACGCACCGAGGTCCACGGTCCAGAGCAGGGTCCAGAGCAGGACCGTGAGCGAGGAGCATGGGCCACCACTGTGGCGTGGCGGGACGGACGACCCAGGAGTGCGCGGCCTTTGGGCGGAGACTGAATTCGATGTGAATTTGATGTCAGTCCAGACTCCAGACTGCAGAGCAGTCCTTTCCGCGGGAAGCATTTGAGATCACTAGATCACTATCGATCACTGGATAGCACTGGCACAGACCGGTTCTAAAATACACACACTTATCTCTGCAGGGGATTTCACATCTCAGGCCGACATAGTTCTTTTTTAAGGTACTGCATGGAACATGAGAAGGGGCGTTCACTTACGGTACCAGGAACGGAAGCCTGCCACCAACCCCAAACACCTCCGTCTTGTCCCCCCTCAGCTGCCCCCGCTGTGTCCTGACCAACGCGAGCGCATGCACAAATTCACAATCAGGACTACACAGTCCTCCGCTCTGCGCTGCTCCCTTCCCTTTCCCAGACATCGTAAAGTCACCTAGAAGAGCACGTCACACTAGTTCGGTCGGCGAATTCAAACGGCCATCCGTAGCGGTGGTCGCAAGTCCCATTGACAACGACGACACCGAAGAGTGCAAGCGGGAGGGAGCCGACTCGACCCACGGAGGCGTCGGCCTATGGGCAGATCCGATAGACGCCAGGACTAGCCCACTGTCAGCATTGACCGTCACCGCCGACGTGGTCTGAGGCGTGGTGGTGGGATATGGAGAAGGACCACGGTCACCATGCTGGTCGAACATGCCACGGCCGGCGCGGTATCCTGGCGAATCCCGTGCATCGAAGAGCGCGCGAAGCTGCTGGTCAATCGGGGGCACGTGGTCGGACGTCCACCAGTTCTTCCACCCGATCGTGTCCGCGAAGAAGCTCACGCGGTTCTGCAGCCGCACGTTGTTGCTATTCAGGTCATAGCTGGGAGCGGTGTCCTCATTCTCTTCAGCTCCAGCGCCGATGCCGAGTCGCTGAGACAGGAACCGCTTGCCTGCTTCATCGCCCCCTATGAATGGAACGTGGGGAGCTAAGAAGTAGTCTAGCGTTACGTCGGGAAGGGGAGATCATGAAACCGACAACCACAGCCGCGGTGCACCGGACGGAAAGTGCGACATCGTCATTGGGCGTATTCCACAACTCATCTATGATCTCCAGCGACTCGGGGGTATTCAGGAGTGGTAAAATCGCCAGGCAATAGAACTCAGTGGAGGCGTAGGGAGCGAGGACGTCGCGAATTGCGCCAGGGATATGATAGAGCGCCCTCAGACTAGCCCGGGTTCTTCGCCGCCGGATGGATTCTGGAATACGTACCACTTGGATTGCCCGTTGTGCGAACTGGACGGTGCTCCACGGTAGCGGCGCGTCAAAGCTCGTCGGTCCAGGTAAGACCACGAGGACAGCGTGAATTGTGTTCTGTGGGCCATCATTGCGCGGGACGAGGGCCTCGAGTGCTGTGCAGTAAATTGTGACGGCGATCAAGTAGCCTTAACGCTATCCACTGAGACAAGCGACTCGTTCTTCACGCGCTGGGGTACTAAGAATCCACACACGGACGAGCTCACTTTTCTCAAGGCGATCTAGTGCCTCGATCGGTTGGCCCACAACCGAGGAGAAGTGCATACAGGCGCCGAATAGCGACGCGCGCAAGAGCGACCATGGAACGAGCACGGTCACTTGCACCCCATATCCCTCGCACCGCCGCTGGCTCAACACAGGGAGGTAATCGTCTAAGCATCATGGACTGACTGGTGTAGCGGGTAATAGAATTCGACCCGAGGGGAAGCGTAGATAGTAGTAAGAGAGATGGGAACAGGAAACACGATAGAGACGGAGACGGAGACGCGATGCGGACACGGACGGAAATCGTTAACGCAGAAGTAAAAGCATGTTCATTTTCAGTAACCGACCCATAGAGTATTTACAGGTGCTTAGTAATCAAGTAGTAGTCTAACGTTCCGAGCCTAGTGAGGACATAGTCCTTACACTGGCTATGATTTATGAATAAATTAAGTTTTACCGACCGTTGATAATAAATGACATGGAGTGCGCATAGAACGCCCTACAGTTAAATGTGTCGATCTTTGGGTCGTATAACCTATCCTCTCACGGCGAATGACCGTCTCCCCCAGTTCCCCCTCTTGGGTGTCGTAGCCTCCCCCGCGCTCCAGCAACAGCCGCGCGCGTACGAGGCGCGGCGGGGGCACCGCGCGCTCCTCCTGCAGTAAACACGAGCGCAGCCGCCGTATCCGCTTCCTCAATGCGCGCCGCCTCTACTCCAACCGTGACGAACTTGCGCATCAGCAGGCGCAGGGGCGCGGGGCACTCTGCGACAGTGAGCTTCGTCCCGCGCGCCCCCGTCCGCGTATCCAGGGGCGGAGCCGTTCGCCGTCACGGAGCGCGCCACGACGGCGCCGTAGTACGCGTGTGGCGGGTCGCGCGTCAGTTCGGCGTGCAGGTGCGGCATGCTGCAAGCACGTCGGCCGGCACTGCGTAGAGCGTATTGCGGATCGGCTCGATTGCGAGGCTCGTCGGGCTATGCCGAAGTAGCGTGAGACCTCGGAGTACACGTGCGAGCTCATGATCCCGCTCAGGCATGAGGCCCAAGCGTCTCTGGCTTGCACTCGGAAGTTAGAACAGAGGCGCACGCAGGTGGGGTATGAAGGCCGCGGGGACGTTGGCCAGCCTCGAGGAGAGCTCGCGCTGCGGGGTGGACTTTTCTGGGTGGCGGGGCGCCGACTCGCAGGGTAAGTTGGTCGTGCAGCCCGGCGCCGTAAGAAGAGGCACAGTGCTGGTGCTGGGAAAGACGGAGAATTGGGGTGTGAGAGACGCAGGTGTGGGACATATCATCAGGTCCCCCTCGCGCCTCGGCGGCGCTAAGGACTCCGACGGCTAGCAAGCGCTCGACTTTTGCCTGGGCAAGTGGGGATTGGGATAGCTGTGGAGGGCATGTTGAATATACTGCTCGTCCAAAAGTCATCGGGTACTCTACGCGGAGAAGAGAATATGAAGAGATAGAACTGAGGGAGATGGTTCCGTTTCTTTGCGGTCCATGCAATGACATTTGTGAAGTGTCCAGACTCTTGTGCATGCGCGTGAGCACGCGTACGGAACCGAGCCAAACTTGAAGCTTGAAGCGCGTGACGGCCTCACGGCTACCCCACACTTTCCCCGGATGGCCGGTACTGTATTCGGAGTCTGTTATCACCGCCAGGGAATTCGGCCTTGCACCATCATGGAGGTGGGCTTATCGTAACGTACAGACTAAGGTATAGTAAGCGGATTTATGCCTCGTTTCTGCCTCGTGTCCGCTCCACCGCAGCCTGTGGCCACTCCGTCAAAAACACCCCCACAACTTCCACCTCTAGGACCCTCCGAGCTCTATTATGTCCAGCAATAGACTCTCTACCGCACGGTCCGCACCGGTGGTCTCTTCAAATACCATCCCCAAGCCCGGTCGTACGACGCAACTTTACGCGCTCTTCTTAGGCCGCGAGAGCAGCAGAGACTCCTCTTCCCCCTATCCCGGCGAGACCCCAGTCGTCTGCCTCCGCGTGCAGGTCCTCTCCTGCCAGAACCTGGAAGCCAAAGACAGCAACGGCTATAGTGATCCGTGCGTCCGCCTACCTCCCATTACCTTATGGGCGTTGCTTTGCTGACCTTTCCCTCCTCCCCTCTCCTCCTGCTTATGTAGCTTCGTGATCATCTCTGGTTTGGGCAAACGATTCCAAACTCCGGTGTGCAAGCGCAACCTCAATCCCGTCTATGGACCGAAGGACACGTCGTTCGACTTCCCAATTTACGCATCGCTTGTGCACAAGCTCGGCACGCTCAAGTTTGTCGTCTAGGATGAGGACATGGTCTGCGACGATTATCTGGGCGAGTACGCGTTGCTAGTAGACAAGTGGTTCAGAGGAACTGCGTTCGCCTTTAACTCTCGCAACAATCAGGTGCATCACTTTACTACCGAAGATATGAGTAGGGATTTTACCCCCCCCCCTCCTCAGCCCTTCTCCGTTGACCCCTCGTTTCCTCACGCCCAACCACAACCGTGCGCGGGACTATGCGCATCAAAGCCGGCTTTGTCCAACCCCCCGACTCGATGGGTCTGCTCGACTTTGGAAAAACCTACAACACATTGACCGACCTTATTTTGGCGCCCCCGTTGGCATAGTCGTGCTTGAGATCTGCGGCGCAAAGGACCTTCCGAAGTGGCCCAACAGTGAGTTGTCCTCCAACACAGCATCGCCGCTGACCGGATCGCAAGTGGCTCGCATTGGCTGGGATATGGACCCTTTCGTGGAAGTGTCAATTGGCAACAAGATTGTCGGTACTACGCCCGTCATCCAGCACATCAGCAAAATGGACCTGACCTGTCGTTACTAGGGGCAACTAGCGCCCACTAAAATTGTGTGCTGCCAGTGCTGCCAGTCTCGGCTAGTGCTCTCTAGTAACATTCCATTTTCCTGATGCACTCGCTAAACCCTGTATGGGATAAGCAGTTGTCCTTCCCCTTGCGCGAGCACGACCTATTACTTCCTATACAACTCACCGTTATCGACCAGGATAGGTTGTCTTACAATGACTACGTTGGCGAGGCTAGCATCAATATCACCAAACTGGCTGAGATGGCCCCAAAGAAGGACCCTAAAACAGGGCTTTATCCCAACTTGGTCCTCACCCTCCCCGAGTTCGAGCTTCCTTTGATCCCGACCAGGTATCCAACAAGGGTGTATACGCCTACTCCAACTATCACATTCCGGTGAGCACCGTGGTGCTGTACTTGCAGGTGGAGCAACGATTACTGATGCTCCTGTCCCAAGTGCCTGTTATCAGCCGCACGGTGCGCTGTTGCAACAAGCGAGACAAGAAGAATGACACGGGCTGCTCGCGGACACTCGTGCGGAGAGCTCACATCCCAAGTCCCTCAGCTCGACGCCGTCCACCTACTCGCCACAGATGGACGAGCCTGTTTCACCAGCTCCTCAGGTGGCAGGCTCATATTCTAGAAGGGCCGCATACACGTGCCGGACAGCGTCGCACGCTTTGGGCTGGCGAGCGTCGGGCTCATCGTCGGTGATCGGGGCCGAGTGAATGCGAACTTGGTGCTGTTAGAGCAGCACGGCCCCGTTGGACCTGAAATCTAATCATTTTTATACAGTCTCGGACCAACCCTCCTTGAACCCATACCAACACCATCTCCCTTCCGAGTTCTGGTTCTCTGGTCAGGGAGTGCGTTCCGGGGGGTTCATAGCCTCGGCTACGTTTGGCGTCCAGGACCCGGGTTGTAAGTCGCCTTGGTGCTGCCCACCAGGACCCCCTTTGTCATAGTCGTCGATGGCGGGAGGTGTCTTGGGGGGTGTCCTTCGACCCTCCTCCCTATCTTCCACCCTGGGCCATCGTGCCCACCAACCCCGGGGCGTAAGCGTCACCGTGGACCCCACCTTCAGACCCTCCCGGGACGTGAGCCATCGCTACTGATGTTGCCCTCCCAACCCTCTACCCTGCCAGCTCATTAGCTGGCCCCTTGGCGAACGCCGAGGTTTCCCATCTCGGGGCATCGCTACAATGTGTCAGTCACCCCCTTCCTTTCACACGGAGCGTTCGCTCGCTTGGCGCCTCGACGCTCTTCCTACTTTACAACTAGCCTTTCGTGACCGCATGTAATAAGCCTTAGATTAGGGGCCCCTTACATATTAAGGTACGGTACTGTAAAGTCTTCGTTTTCCCACTTCACTGGTTCATATCGTGATGCAATCGCAAATACTATATGTTGACTAAACAGATACGACGTCGCGTTGTATGCAGTACGCGCATCAGAGTCGGAACACCAAGTACCAAATATATAAAGGACCTCGGTCAAGACAGGGTTGACTGAGGTTATACGATCTAATCTCTGTTTTAACTAATACCACAACTGTATAGTTCTTGGCTCTCTTCAAGTTGGACTCTTTCGGCAAACTACTTGGCTAAAGGGGTACTACTAGGGTACTGCAGTCTTCGGACCACGAAATCTCAAGCTTTCGATATATGCGCGCTCCCGGCGGTTGCCAACTTGCCACTTCAAATTTCAAAGTTCAAACAGTTTACACCTCACTGCTATCCTACTAGTACTTCCCAGCTTGGGTTGTAGATGTGCCCTCATGTATAAAAACACTGTGGTTCTGCACGAATACAGCAGCGCCGTGTCTCCCCTCTCCATTATAACATGCCCTCGATCTCTGTCTTCGCTTCTGTCCTTGCACCTTGGCGCTCTCATTCACATTTCACACCGGCCTCTCTGTCCCGTCCGCTCTTGCGTCGACACTTCCCCCTTGAGTCAGCTTTCGGTTTACGGGCCTCCTCATCTTTTCGTTAGGCCTCGCGCCTGACATCGTTCTTCTCCACCTGTCCCTTGCCCTTCCTTCCCTTCCCTTCCTCTTCTGTTTTCTTTACAGCTGTCACGTACAATTCCCGAAGCGATCTTATACCAAAGGCGCGTACGCATCATGGAATGTGCTGGCGAGGAGGCGGGGACAGCCGGACCGGGTGGTGGCGCACCGCGAGCCTCTAAACAACAAACCCGAAATAAAACAGTAAGGATTACATCAAATGTGCACGATGACGAGGCGTTCTCGAAGTTTTCGAACAGTACGGTGTCTGCCGGGTTTAAATGCACCCAGTCAGAAGGAGGGTCGTGGGGAGGAAGTGTAGCTTGGCTCTCGTGGTCATTACCTAGCAGCAGCGCAGGAAAACCGTACAGCAACATGGGGAGAAAGAAAGCGTCTATGGCCGAGGATGTAGATGTCAGCCTGATCACACCGAGTCCTACTTATCAATACAAGGCAACGAAGCAAAGGGAAAAAAACTGCCAGCTGTCACATACGCGTATAACTGATGCAAGCCAGATTTCTCTTCATCCGCTTGGGACTTCAGCGTGCTACACAAGCGCCCCGCCGGATTCGAGGTCCGACTCACCAGTGGCGGGCGAAGGTCGCGCTGAGGATGACGATGCCGAATATAAAAGGGGGGGAACAGGCGGTGGCGGCAGCTTCAAGTTGTTGACAGATCGAGCACGCGCCGGGGCAGGCCCATTGTCGGTACCGTTCGGCGGCTGAAGGACCTGCAGGACGGGCCCCAGCACACTCTTGAACACCCCGAAACTGTCCGCAGCTCGCGCCTGTATCAGAGCCATATGATGGAGCTCTGTCCCTGCCTCTACCCGCACCTGCGTCTGCCCCAATGCGTTCTCCTGTGCGCGAACCTCCTCCCGCCCCTGTGAGCGCGCTTGTGCTGACGTCACTTGCTCGAGCTCCTTATACGCGCCACAGAACGCCTCGCGCTGCGACGTTGCAGCACCCGCAACGGGATCCCGCGCCAGTATCTCGAGAGTGAGTGTGATGAGGTCCTGCTGCGCGGCAGGCACGAATGCGGCTGACGCCCGGTCGCCTTGCTGGTCAAACGTGCCATGGCCAGTACGGTACTCCTCCATATGACGCGTATCGAAGAGCTTCCGGCGCTCCCGGCGGATCGAGTCCGCATTGACGGATGTCCACCATTGCGTGTTCATGTACCGTAGCGTATCTCCGATGTCCGCGAGGAAGCGCACGAGGTTCTGCAGCCGCGCGCTGTCACTTTGGGGGTCAAATTCGGGAACAGCGCCTGCACCAGCGCTGATGCCGAGTCGCTTTGAGAGGAAGCGCTTGCCGGCATCGTCTCTCCAGATGAACTGGGTGTTACCGGTTACGAAATTGTCGAGCGTACGACGCGGGGGGGTGATCATGAATGCGGCAACCACCGCCGCGGCACACCGAACGGATAGCGCGACGTCATCATCGGGTGTGTCCCAAAACTCGTCAATGATCTCCAGCGACTCTTGGGAGTTCAGCAGCGGTAGGATCTCCAAGCAATAGTGCTTCCCCGCAGCGTACGGTGCGAGTAGGTCGCGAATCGCGCCAGGAATCCCGTAGAGTGCCCTCAAGCAGGCCAGAGTTCTCCGTTGCTGGACAGATTTCGGCAGCTTACTTGTGAAAGCTCGCTGTGCCAGCTGAACGACGCTCCACGGGAGCGACGCGTGAAAGCTCGTTGGTCCAGGTAAGACTGCGAGAACGTCGCGAATCGTGGGCTGCGTGTCACCATTATCGCGCGTGGCGAAGGCGTTAGACTCGCAAAGACCGGGGATCCCAGCGACAAATTCCTCCAACTCGTGGTCCTCGCTGAGCCAGTGAAGTGTCCGGACGAGCGTCTTTTTGTATATGTACATCGAAATGCGTTTAGCGGAGTTCTCGAGCTTGGATGTCCTGCCTTCCGAAAAAGACTTGGACTTTTTAATTTTCCAGTGATGGATTGATTTGACCACGCTCTCGCTAACTGTACCCCAGCGGTCGTGCAATTGCTTTGCACCACAATGGAGGACCGAAAAGAAGGAGAGTGGGATTATTTGAGCGGAGTACCAAAGGAGTGATGTAAAGGGAGTGTAATAGGGACAGTCATGAAAGATGAGCGGCATCAGAGTGAGAGCAATATACGAGAGGAAGCAGAGTCCGACGATTGCAAGGGTGATATAGGCGACAATGTGATTGGCGGGGAAGGCAAAGACGACGAGTCCGGCGAAGAACAGGAGCACGGATAAGAGAAGAAGGAAAGGCAGCGTCTGGACGAGCCCGAAGATGCGGAACTTGTGCGCCCCTCGGGAAAAGTACTCTCGGATATGGGCACGGACATGAGGTGCGTGATTTCGTTGAATTATCTGGAGGTATCTGCGGGCCCATTGTTGCAAAAGTGTAGCAATGAGCGCGCATGTGAGACTGAGCACGAGGCTGAGGAACCAGACCGAGTTGACAAATACCACCGAAGCGGAGGGGGAGAAGGAACTTTGGGTAGACAGACTCGCAGCGGGACTGGTACCGTTGGTAGTAGAAAGTTGTTGGGATATCTGTGCGAGGAGGGACTGGGTGGTGACGTTGGGATCTTGCTGCAAGTTCGGGTAGCTCATGGCGATAAAAGTAGCCACTGTAGAAGAGAAAAGGCCAGTCTGGAAAGCGTGAAGGCTTGTAAGCGCACGACAGTCGATATGGTCGGTGAAAAAACGAGGATGCCATCTGCACCTCCCTTCCAATTCTCCACATTTTCATCGTCAAACTTTAATGCACGGGTGATATACATAGAGAAGATGGCTCCAGAAGGGTCACTATAAGTGGTTTCCTTCGGAGCGGTGGTATCATCGCTTGCGTTCTGCCAGTGTGATGGAGGTTGTTGGAGGGTAACCATAATGGCAATGTTGGGAACTCGGTTCCAAGTGGGAGCACACAAGCCTGAGCATAAGTCGCGAACGTGGATTTAAAACTTTGCGCCCAGCACTCTGCATTAAGTCTGTCAAGTTAAGAATGGTTCTTTTGCCCGTGATGGGTAAATGAAGGGGCATGGCCGAACAAGATCAACATTAACAGCATGATCGACAGGGTCGACAATTTAATTGGACGTTCGTGTATTACCTCAGCGTTGTTCAACCAATGGCAGTGGAGCCTTGAATGTGTCAGCGAAGCTGATGACAGTCCAATCCCTAATAAGTACACACTGTGGGCACTTCGCAATGTAATCCTATTCAGTTCCAAAAATCTGACCAATCAGATTTCGTGAAATAGCCGAGTGAATTGGATTACATTGTGAAATGCCCGCAGTGTGTACAGTAGCTAAAGAAAATACCGTGGGTGAGCAATACTGGGTGTGCGTATGATTTGTTTGACAAGGCCTGTTTGCTCCTGGGTCTGCTTGACGAACAGCATGATGTATGGGACTCGGTTAGTAGAGTAGTAAAACGAATAAAAGACCTTGAATGCGATTAGAGCGCACGCGGTGGTATGAGCGACAAAGGCGATTACATTCAGGAGCTCGCATTCGAGCCTTATAACTAACTATTCGTACTGAATCGTACAGTACTAGTAACTACAAGCAAATAAATGGTGTAACATACAACGAGAACTGACGCATTTACTGCGTCATTTTGCTATAAAGAAATACCCGAGTGTGTCGAGCTTGAAACGGTAAGCCGGTCGAACACAACATAACGAACGCACACGCAAACAGAACAACAAGTCAAATATAGTAAAGGTCATCAACAAACCAGAGGCCGTTCAGAAACCAAAGCCGAAAAACGAAACAGCGCACTAAGTAAATTCCACCACACCCACCTTTGGATTAGATCGCTTCGGGAATTGAAAGTGATGACGACTCCGAGCACCTTTTGACCGAGGCCCAGACTGCGAGAACCACACAAGATAAAAGGGAGCAAAAGGGAGCGACAAGGTGCTATCATGGGTACTGCTGCTATTCCTGCAGAACCGAAGGGTTTACTTCATGCGGACAGTACATAAAATCCAAGCCAGGAAATAGAGTGGCAGCAGTAACAGAGTATAGTAGAAAGGGGGATCAGAGTTAAGGTAGGATAGAGAGAGGAGGGGCCAGTCAACCTCGTGCAGCTCCCAGTGGCGGAGTGTGCCATGCCAGTTAATGTGAGAGTTTTTCGCGATTCGTGTGGGGGCGGCGTCCATCGGGAAGGGGAACACGGTGACATCCCAGGACCCAGGCTATCCTACGCCTGCCCCGGTGGAGCGCGCACGCTGCAGGTGATAGCCTGTCCCGTCCGTCCTCACGCATTAACTAATAATTCCCTGCATCAGGAAAAACCTACTTTGCTAATTTGAGATAATTTGAGATAATTAAGACTAGCGAACACTAGCTGTCACTAAGATGTCAATAATTCTTGCCCAATATGGAAATTATCTCAAATTATCTCAAATTAGCAAAGTAGGTTTTTCCTGATGTGTGCCGGGGCGCAGTGGCGGCGTTTGCATGCGGGATCATGAGCCGATCGTCTCGGTGGGCTGCGTCGGGCCGGGAGACTTGGGCTTTGACGTGGACTCTCCGCGCGAGACCCTTCGCGTGGGGTCCGTGTCGCACACGTGTTTCCATAGCGTCTCGTATGATTGATAACTGGCACTGCGCACAGGAGCATCAGCGATCGCTGCTCCACCTGAAAGTGCAGCACCACAGCGCTCACCGGAATGTGATCATCGGAGGAGTCTTATACTCCCGGCCTGGTTTCTTGACCGGGGTCAGAGGACGCTCGAACTTGCGCATGGTTGGCAAGTCGTCAGGATAAAGCCCGCTGTTAAGGTCATCATCCTTCGCAGGCCTCTCAAGGAGGGTGGAGATCTTTATCTCTGCCTCACCGACGTAGTCGTTGAGCGTGAACTTATCCCGGTCGAAAACGGTGAGTCGTAAAGAGAGTGATAGGTCGCTCTTGCGCACGGGGAATTCCAGCTGCTGATACCAGACGGGGTTTCGCGAGTGCTGGATGACGCGCGTAGTGCCGACGACCTTGTTTTCAGTTGACACTTTCACGAAAGGATCCACATCCCACCCCGTGTGAGTCGCTTGCGATCCGGTCAGCGGCGATGTGGTGTTGGAGGACAAATACCTCACCGTTGGGCCACTTCGGAAGGTCCTTTGCGCCATAGATCTGAAGCACGACGACGCCTACGTGGTCTTTGTCTGAAAGTGGGAGTGCCCGAACAAGGTTGGTCAATGCATTCCCGGAGTCGGGCAGACCAGTCGAGTTGAGGGGAGAGACAAAGCCGACTTTGATGCTCATAGTCCCACGCACGGTTGTCGTTCGGCGCGAGGAGACGAGGTTAGCAGATAAGGGCTGAGAAGGGGGGTAAGGCCCCTACTCTGATCTTCGGTAGTAAAGAGTGACGTACCTCATTGCCGGGATCGTCAAAGGGGAGCGTAGTTCCTTTCACCCAGTGGTCTATTGGCAACGAATGCTCGCCCAGATAGTTGTTCCTAATTATGTCCTTGTCCCAGACGACAAATTTGAGCGTGCCGAGCTTGAACACAAGCGACGTGTAAAATGGGAAGTCAAACGTCGCGTCCTTCGCTTCATAGACGGGATTGAGTTCGCGTTTGCACACCGGCGTTTGGAATCGTTTTCCAAAAACAGAAACGATCACGAAGCTACATGAGCGGGAGGAGCGGTGCGGAGGGGAAGGTCGGTTAAGCAACGCCCGAAAGAGAACGAGAGGTAGGCGGACGCACGGATCACTATGGCCGTTGCGGTCTTTGGGTTCCAAGTTGTGGCAGGAGAGGATCTGCACGCGGAGGATGACGACTGGGGAAGCCTCGTCGGGATAGGGGGAGGAGGAGTCTCTGCTAGTCCCGCTACTCAAGATGCGGGTGTGATGGCGCGTGGTACGACTAGGCCCGAGGACTGTGTTTGAAGAGGCCATCGGTGTGGTAGAGAATCTCTAAGAGATATAATAGGAGGGTCTTGGAGGTGGAAATTGGGGGGTGTTATATTGATGAAGTGACCACAGTCTGCGGTATGACTGCTCTGGGCTGACACCAATTTATCTCCGCCCAAACCGCGCGCTCCTCCCGGGTGATGGGACTAAGTGGCGATGTCACGCGGTGCCAACGCTGGGTCTTCATCAAGCCGTTTTAGGCCTAGGCCTAAATGGACTCGAACGGAAGTGTACGACGCTGCTTGCCAGTGGTTTGATGACTTGGATCTGACCTAGATGGAATACGGTTCGTGCCAAGGTTCGTGCCCCAGCTTGAGTTGAAGACGACTTCATTACAATACTGTAACCAGATGTGCAAGCAGATGTGGCCGGAACTGTGTCATGTAAGCACCGACGAAGATAGCAAGGAATCCAGGCCCCGTAATGAAGCAAACCCATCTTCTATTTCCATTCTTCCATGATACTGTAAACGGGGAGAGTGTATGGGATAGGCTCGGCTTACAGTAGTCCCGGCTGATCGCCACTGGCATATAGTCCAGAGATGCGCCACAGCGACCAAACTGTCAACAGAATGATATAAAATCATGCACGATAATGCTTCCGCCACCTAGCTAGTTGCATGTCCATGGATCCATATTGTCAGATCGCCCAACTCATATTCTCGTATCTAGATCTAGTGACAGCAGAAACATAAAAAAGAAGGGCCAGATGCACTCACACTGTGGGCATTTCATAGTCACGGTGGACATATGCTCTACTATAATTCAGTTACAGAATTCTGACCAATCGGGTTTCAGGATTTAAACGATTGAATCGTGGATTTGATATGATAAGTTGGGTTATGCGGCCGCAAAAGATGCACCAAGTATAGTTAAATGTTACCTCCCATTCATTTACCCATCGCGGGAAAAGAACCATACCATAGCCCTCAACTTGACAGACTTGATGCAGAGCGCTTAGTGCAATGTATTAAATCCGCGCTCGCAATTTCTGATTGTGCCCTCCCACTTGGAACCGAGTTCCCAACATTGCCATGATGTTTGCCTCGCAACAATTTGAACCTCCATCACAGAACGCAGGCGATGATACCACCGCTCCGAAGGAAACCACTTATAGTGACCCTTCTGGAGCCATCTTTTCTATGTATATCACCCGCGCACTAAAGTTTGACGACGAAAATGTGGAGAATTGGAAGGGAGGTGCAGATGGCATCCTCGTTTTTGTACGCTTTCCTGGCCAACCATGACGACTGTCGCACGCTTACAAGCCCTCACGCTTTCCAGACTGGCCTTTTCTCTTCTACGGTGGCTACTTTTATCGCCATGAGCTACCCGAACTTGCAGCAAGATCCCAACGTCACCACCCAGTCCCTCCTCGCACAGATATCCCAACAACTTTCCACTACCAACGGTACCAGTCCCGCTGCGAGTCCCTCCACCCAAAGTTCCTTCTCACCCTCCGCTCCGGTGGTATTTGTCAACTCGGTCTGGTTCCTCAGCCTCGTGCTCAGTCTCACATGCGCGCTCATGGCTACACTTTTGCAACAATGGGCCCGCAGATACCTCCAGATAATTCAACGAAATCACGCACCTCATGTCCGTGCCCATATCCGAGAGTACTTTTCCCGAGGCGCGCGCAAGTTCCGCATCATTGGGCTCGTCGAGATGTTACCTTTCCTTCTTCTCGTATCCGTGCTCCTGTTCTTCGCCGGACTTGTCGTCTTTGCCTTCCTCGCCAATCACATTGTCGCCTATATTGCCCTCGCAGTCGTCGGAATCTGCTTCATCTCGTATATTGCCCTCACTCTGATGCCGCTCATCTTTCATGACTGTCCCTATTACACGCCATTCACGTCACTCCTTTGGTACTCCGCTCAAATAATACCATTCTCCTTCTTTTCGGTCCTCTACCATGGTGCAAAGCAATTGCACGACCGTTGGGGTACGGTTAGCGGGAGCATGGTCAAATCGTTCCGTGACTGGCAGGAGAACAAGGCCAAGTCCTTTTCGGAAGGCATGATATCCAAGCTCGAGCACTCGGCAAAACGCTTTTCGATGGACATATACAAAAAAACGCTCATCCGGACACTTCACTGGCTCAGCGAGGACCACGAGTTGGAGGAATTTGTCGCTGGGATCCCCGGTGTGTGTGAGTCTAACGCTCTCACCACGGGCGAGAACGGCGACACACAGCGCACCATTCGCGACGTTCTCGCGGCCTTACCCGGACCAACAAGCTTTAACGCGCCACTCCCGTGGAGCATCATTCAACTGGCACAGCGGGCTTTCACAAGCAAGCTGCCAAAATCCGTCCAGCAACAAAGAACTCGGGCCTGCTTGAGGGCACTCTACTACATTCCTGGCGCGATTCGCGACCTACTCGCACCGTACGCTGCGGGGACGCACTATTGCCTGGGGATCCTACCGCTTCTAAACTCCCCAGAGTCGCTGGAGGTCATTGACGAGTTGTGGGACACGCCCGATAACGACGTTGCGCTATCTGTTCGATGTGCCGCGGCGGTAGTCGCCGCATTCATGATCACCCCTCCGCGCCGTACGCTTGACAAGTTCGTAACCAGCAACATCCAGTTCATCTGGAAAGACACTGCCGGCAAGCAGTTCCTGACTAAGCGACTCCGTGTTGACGCCGACGGCGCCGTCGCTCCTGAATACCACCCCCGCAGCGACAGCGCGCGGCTGCGGAACATCGTGTGCTTCCTCGCGGATATCAAGGACAAGCTACGAGACACGAACACGCAGTGGTGGACGTCCGACAATGCGGACCTGATCCGCAAGGAGCGCCGGGAGCTCTATGACACGCGTCGTACGGAAGCGTACCGCACCGGCAGTGGCGCGTTTGACCAACAAGGCGACAGGGCGTCGCCCGCGTTCGTGCCTGCCGTGCAGCAGGACCTCATCACACTTACTCTCGAGATACTGGCGCGGGGTCCCGTCGTGGGTGCTGTGCAGTTGCAGCACGATGCATTCCGTGATGCATGGGTGCAGCTCGTGCAAGCGGCGTTTACACAAGCGCTGGAACTTGCGGGAGAACAGACGCTAGCACAGGCGCGGACACAGACGCGGGTGCCGCCAGAGTCAGTGCTCTGGACTCTGGCTCGGATACGGGTGCAGGCTACGGAGAGCTTCGAGAGGGCCAAGGGCGCGCTGAAACCTGTCCTAAAGAGCCTTGGGCTTACTGTCGCAATGCCCACGCCGCACGATGATACATCCGGTGTGGTTATGACCCGCCCGAATGCTTAAGACGGTGAAAGTGAGTGTTATTCGAGCGCGCGCGACGATAGGAGCGAAAAATGCGGTTACATTTCTGCGGCTCGTTTTTCGAGCCTTTTTGTACTGTACTAGTAATACATGATGGCAAAGTTGGGGACTCAACTTTAAGCGCCAGGGCAAAAGCGGAGATAACGTGAAATTATGGTACAGAATGCTGCTGAAGACGGAGGACTTACTGTAAACATCGGTAGGGCAAACGCAGAAATAACAAGTGTGATTATATGCTGTAGCACAGAACAACTAACGTATAAATTAGACAGTGGACCTCACTGCTGCGGCAGGTAGAGAGGATGGGGTATCAAGTAATCTCTCACGACGAATGTCCGCCTCCAACAGCAGCAAGCACCCTGAACACCTCCGCCTGTCGCTCCCTGAACTGCGGCAGCCGCGTCATTCCCAGCGCGAGCGCATTGACCCGATTCGCAAACGCGACCGCGCGACCCTCCGCGCTCCGCCGCCCGCCTGAATCCTCCTCCTGGACGTCATACCCCGCCCCACGCTCCAGCAACAGCCGCGCGCGTTCGATCCGCGGCACTGGAACCGTGCGATCGTCCTGCGCGAGCGCGATCGCCGCCATCGTGTCCTCCTCTTCGAGTCGCGCGGCCTCCACGCCGATCGCGACGAATTCGCGCATCAGCGGACGCAGCGGCGCGGGGCACTCCGCGACCGTCAGCCGCGTCCCGCGCACCAGCCACACCGCACCCCCATCGCCATCCGTGTCTGGCGAGGAGCCATCTGCGGCCACGGAGCGCGCGGCGACGTCGAGGATGGCGAGAGCGACGGAGCCATAGTACGCGCGGGGCGGGTCGCGGGTCAGCTGCGCGTGCAGGCGCGGCGTGCTCGCGAGCACGTCCCCCAGCGCCGCGTAGAGCGTCTCGCGGATTAGCTCGATAGCGGGGCTGGTCGGGCCCGCGATCGTCGGGCTCCTCCTAGCATCTGCAATCGACGCCGATGGCGACGAGGGGGAGCGCGGTGGAAGTAGGGGTGGTGTCGGTGATGGAGTGGTGCGTGACACAGGCGAGCGCTGCGGTTTTTCCAAGGGCGTGGGAGACAGTGTCGTCGTGGAGGGCGTGTACAGCGGCGGGGGCACGAACGACGCCTTTGTGCGAAGCGAGCCCGCCGCGCCGGGGAGTTCACTAACGTCGATGGCGGCCTGCAGGTCGCTCGCATAGCGGTCCTGGAACGAACGGCGCAGGCTGATCTCGATCGCGATGGCGCGGAGGTCCGCCGCGAGGCGGGTGACGACGGGCGGGGGAGCGGGTTTCTGGAGCGGCGCGAGCCCGCAGATGACGCGCGCGAGGTCGTGCTGGTGCTCTGGCGCGAGGCCCTGGATTGCGGGCACGCACTCGGACCAGAGGCGCATGAAGGGCACGAAGGAGGTGGGGCAGTTGTCGAGCGAGAGCGTCAGGCGCGGGGCGGACTTTTCGGCGCCGCCGCCGCGTGGGAGGGGCACCGAGGGAGGGTTGGTCGTGCAGCGCAGGGCTGCGAAGAAGAGGCACAGTGCGGGCCCTGGTCCGAAAAGGAGATTTGGTGTGTGAACGACGAGACGAGTGAACAGGGGTGAGACGCACCTGTGATCATCAAGTCCCCCTCAGCGCTGCTAAGGATTTCGACGTCTAGCAAGCGCTCAGCCCTAGCCTGGGCAAGCGAGGATTTAAGATAGGAGTGGAAGGCATCCTGGACGTATTGCTCGTCCAGAGCACCTTCGCCGTCGGTTACTCTATGCAGAGTCGAGGTCATGAAGAAAGCTGAGGATTCCGTTTGTCCGCAGTCACAGTACGGTTGATATAAGACACAGCATTGACCGCGGGTGGAACACCCGAGTAAGACCAGTCGGGACCCGGGAGACACGCAAGTCCGATTCGCCAACCATTGCGTCATTGGTGGCGGTACAATGCCGTACTGTATGTGCCGTACTGTATTCTGAATTTCGGACTAATCATGGAAACTTGCAAAGTGCGACAAAAAAAAACAAAATGAAAAGAATACACCCATTATCCGAGCTGAGAACTGACGTTCGTCTAGAGATCTAATAGCCTTTTCATGCCCTGCCAAACCGCAAAGCTCACCGCGTTCATGGGCACGATCTTGAGGTATCCAATGCCCAACCCGACGAAGAACCCCTGTGGTCCACCCCTCGCCCATATGACGCGTACTGTCTCTCCCCAACGCAGCCACCGCCCTGGCTCCGTCAGCCCGCCCACCTGCATGCGCCGGCGCACGACCTCAAATGGATAGGAGACCGTCTGCGCCACAGCGCCCGCGAGAGCGCCGATGCCCAGATCCGCCAGCGGCGTGGCGCGCGGGCGGCGCCCGTCCGGTGCAACGGGGATGAGCGTGGCGCGCAGGTAACCCCAGGTCAGGAACCCAGTGCCCGCGTACGGGACGATGCCGACGAGGCTGACCGTGAAGCCGCGGTAGAATTTGAGGAGCGGGAGGGTGTGGAACAGGTCGCGCCTGATTGGCGTCCCGGGTGGGTTGAGTGGCGCGCCTTCGGAGTAGATGAGGCGCGCCGTGTGCAAGAAGGACGGTCGCACGGGGCGGCCGGATGCGGAGCTGTGAATGGTGTGGAATGCCATGCGCACGCGCAGCAGCTCGAGGGGATAGGTGAAAAAGACGGAGATGGTGCCTGGTAGCGGTTCAGTCAAGCGTTACCCGCAAAAGACGACAAGTATGGTTCACACACCAGATATGGCACCAGCTGAGAATCGGCGTAGGTTTGTTTCTTGTGCGCGAGTCGGCATTAGTAACTGCAAAAGCATTAGAGGTAGGGACGAAAGGACTAGGAGAGCAAAGGCGGTGGGACGTACATTATGCACTTCGTCGTACGCTAAGAATTTGATGGCTGCATAAGGGAAAATACGCAAGAGCGTCGCTGAGTGGCCCTGAAAGAGCCCTAGAGTTCCAGAGTCATTGTATATCTGCGCCCCGGCGCGGAAAGCACCACTCCATGTCCCTGGTGAACGCACGCATATACCGACGACAAAAAATTGTCAGCTCTGCACACTGCGATGCATCCATTTAAATGTCGTGTCAACGTACCTGCGTATTTATGGTATTCAGGATTCGATGCCTGGAAGAGGATCTTGACGCGGTCGAGCGGGGCAACGACTGTCTTTGCCTGGAGGACGTCAGGTCAGTGGGACAGGTTGGGAACCCCGAGAAGGGATGTGTACACACGACACAACCAGCAACACCGCCAGCGATGCTGGAGCGAATTACTTGGTCCGCGGATCGAAACTTGGATGCATCAGAGCTCATTCGAGTTGAGCCACATACGCAGTGGGCCGTCTACAACGCTGACTGTGAGTGCAAGTCAATTCCGAGTCTCAAATTTTGCCTGTGAATTCGAAACTCCGCCCGGGGGCGCCCCCCTGAACCGTGAATCCGACAGTTCGACCGCTCGACCCCTGGATTCACGTTTCCCTGGCGGGGCGTCACGCCCCGATTCACACTTGTCACGCCCCTCGATTCACGTCTTCGGGCGCCCGATTCACACTCGGGTTCACGGCCTCCTCGCGCCCCTGGGGGGGCCCAAGTGGCCCCTCGACTTCGGTCGCCACGCCTCGACTTCGGTTCGCCCCGCCTCGACTTCGCAAGCGCCCGTCGTGACGGGCGTGACCAGCCCACACTCGCACACGGCGCTTCCCTTGCGAGCTTCCCTTGCGAGCGAGTGTTCGACTCGGACTCTGGACTTGTGACTTGTGACTTGTCGTTGTCGTCAACAAGCACGACACCCGTCCAAGTCCAGGTCCCCCTTCGTTTCCCCCCTTCGTTCCTCGCGCCTCCCTCCCTCTGACGTTCTCACTCCCGTCCCACCACGCCACAGTGGTGGCCCACGCTCCTCGCTCACGGTCCTGCTCTGGACCTTGCTCTGGACCGTGGACCTCGGTGCGTCCTGGATTCACGTTTCCCTGGCGGGGCGTCACGCTCCGATTCACACTTGTCACGCCCCTCGATTCACGTCTTCGGGCGCCCGATTCACACTCGGGTTCACGGCCTCCTCGTGCCCCTGGGGGGGCCCAAGCCTCGACTTCGCAAGCGCCCGTCGTGACGGGCGTGACCAGCCCACACTCGCACACGGCGCTTCCCTTGTGAGCTTCCCTTGCGAGCGAGTGTTCGACTCGGACTCTGGACTCGTGACTCGTGACTCGTCGTCGTCGTCAACAAGCACGACGCCCGTCCGAGTCCGGGTCCCCCTTCGTTTCCCCCCTTCGTTCCTCGCGCCTCCCTCCCTCTGACGTTCTCGCTCGGGATGTGATGTGAAAGTGGTGGCGAGTGTCACTGGCACGCGGTGCCAGCGCTGAGTCTTCTCCAAGCCGTTTTGGGCCTAACGTGGACTGGACTGGGACGTGGGAGTGTATGATGATGCTCGGTTTGATGACTCGGATCCGACTTCGTATCCATGGGAAAGTGACGCCCACACAAAAGCTGTTCGTGTCCCAATTGAAGACGACTTCGGTAACTAGAAATGGCTGGAACTGTACCAAGTAAACACCAACGAATATGGCAAGGAATATGGGCCCCGTGATGAAGCAAACTCAAGAGGGTGAGGGTGACTGCAGCCGTGCCATCTCCATTTCCTTCTTCCGATAAGCAGCCCGTGAGAGCGTGCGAAGGTGTATGGGTGGGCCCGCGGTTTCCATATGATCCAAAGTCTCACCACCGTAACAGCGACTGCTGTCAAACATGATATATTGTCAGTGTTTCCCCATATTCTCGTTTCCACAGCAGAAATACAACAATTGTTTCGTTGGCTTCAATTCGAGGAGAGGTCAGGTGCGCCCGTTGTGGATCTGATCTGATGTCGGGTAATGCCTTGCGTAATGCGCCCACCCCAAAGGATGCACTAAGTATAGTCAAATGTGATACATGGTCCATCTGGATTAGGACTTGCGCCTGTCAACTTGCTTGTTGCTTGTCAAGCAGACTCGAGAGCCAATAGGCCTTGTCAAATCATGTGCGCATCCACTGTTTGTTTATCCATAGTATTTTCTCTAATAGCTATTAGGGGATCGGGCGATCGTCAGCGTCGCTGACCACATTCAATGCTAAGAGCTGGACAAAGCCGAGGCAATATATGAACTTCCAAGTTGTTGGCCCTGTCAGTGTTGATCTTGCCTGGTCATGCCCTTCATTTACCCATCATGGGAACAAGCGCTATAGCTGTCAACTTGAGCTTGAGAGACTTGATGCAGAGCGCTTGGTGCAATCTATTTAATCCGCACTCGCAATTTCTGCTTGTGCGCTCCCACTTGGAACCGAGTTCCCAACATTGTCATTATGGTTGCCCCTCAACAACTTTCATCACAGAATGCAGGCGGTGTACCACCGCTCCGAAGGAAACCACTTATAGTGACCCTTCTGGAGCCATCTTCTCTATGTATATCACCCGTGCATTAAAGTTTGACGATGAAAATGTGGAGAATTGGAAGGGAGGTGCAGATGGCATCCTCGTTTTTGTATGCTTCCGCGCCGCCCCAACCATGACGGCTGTCGTACGCTTACAGGCCCTCACGCTTTCCAGACTGGCCTCTTCTCTTCTACGGTGGCCACTTTGATCGCCGTCAGCTACCCGAGCTTGCAGCAAGATCCCAACGCCACCACCCAGTCCCTCCTCGCACAGATATCCCAACAACTTTCCAACCCCACTACCAACGGTAGCAGTCCCGCTGCGAGTCCGTCCACCCAAAGTTCCTTCTCCCCCTCCGCTACGGTGGTGTTTATCAACTCGGTCTGGTTCCTCAGCCTCGTGCTCAGTCTCACATGCGCGCTCATTGCTACACTTTTGCAACAATGGGCTCGCAGATACCGCCAGATAATTCAACGAAATCACGCACCTCATGTCCGTGCCCATATCCGAGAATACTTTTCCCGAGGAGCGCGCAAGTTCGGCATCTTTGGGCTCGTCGAGACGCTGCCTCTCCTTCTTCTCGTATCCGTGTTCCTTTTCTTCGCCGGACTCGTCGCCTTTGCCTTTCGCGCCAACAACACCGTCGCATATATCACCGTCGCAATCGTCGGACTCTGCTTCCTCTCATACATTGTCCTCACTCTAATGCCGCTCATCTTTCATGACTGTCCTTATTACACGCCCTTTACGTCGGTCCTTTGGTTCTCCGCTCAAAGGATACCACTCTCCTTCTTTTCGGTCCTCTATCATGGTGCAGAGCAATTGCACGACCGTTGGGGTACAGTTAGCGAGAGCATGGTCGAATCATTCCGTCACCGGCATAAGAACAAGGCCAAGTCATTGTCGGAAGGCATGATATCCAAGCTCGAGAACTCGGCTAAACGCATTTCGATGGACATATACAAAAAAACGCTCATCCGGACACTTCACTGGCTCAGCGAGGACCACGAGTTGGAGGAATTTGTCGCAGGTATCCCCGGTCTGTGTGAGTCCGACGCCCTCACCACGGGCGACAATGATGACACACAGCACACCATTCGCGACGTTCTCGCGACCTTACCTGGACCAACGAGCTTTAACGCGTCGCTCCCGTGGAGCATCATTCAGCTGGCACAGCGGGCTTTCACAAGAAAGCTGCCAAAATCCGTGCAGCAACAAAGAACTCGAGCCTGCTTGAGGGCGCTCTACCACATTCCTGGCGCGATTCGCGATGTACTCGCACCGTACGCTGCGGGGAAGCACTATTGCCTGAAGATCCTACCGCTTCTGAACTCCCAAGAGTCACTGGAGGTCATTGATGAGCTGTGGAACACGCCAAATGACGACGTCGCACTATCCGTTCGGTGTGCCGCGGCGGTGGTAGCCGCATTCATGATCACCCCCTCGCTTCCTACAACCCCCAACATCTTTTTCATCGGAGATGACAACACCGGCGAGCAGTTCATGGCTGAGCGACTCCGTGTTGACGCGGGCGCGGATGGCGGCACCGCTCTTGAATACCACCGCGGCGACAGCGCGCGGCTACGGAACATCATGCGCTTCCTCGTGGACATCAAGGACTCGCTACGGTACATGAACACGCAGTGGTGGACGTCCTATAACGCGCAATCGATCCGCGGGGAGCGCCGGGAACTCTTCGATTTGCGTCATACAGAAGAGTACCTCACTGGCCGCGGCACGTTTGACCAGCAAGGCGACCGGGCGTCGCCCGCGTTCGTGCCTGCTGCGCAGCAGGATCTCATCATACTCACTCTCGAGATACTGACGCGGGATTCCGTCACTAATACTACGAAGCCGCAACGCGAGGCATTCCGTGACGCATGGATGCAGCTCCTGCACGTGGCGTTAACAGAGCCACGGGCACAGGCGCGGGCGCGGGCGCTAGCGCAGACACAGCTGCCGCAACACTTAGTGTTCGAGAATCTGTCTCGGATAGACGTGCAAGCTGCGGAGAGTTTGGAGATGGTCGAGCGCGCTCTGGGAGCAAGTCTGGGGGCCGTCCTGCAGAGCCTTCGACAGATAGTCGAAATACCCACGCTGGACGATGATACATCCAAGGATACATCTCCAACTCAGATGCCTGTGCCGCAGGTAGTGTCAGCCCCGGCCGCGGCGATGGTCAGTACCAGAGACATGCCAGGCTCGGCGCATGTTGGATCTTCCCACAGGCCACCATCTCCACCAATCGGGGCGACTCCCATCATGTTGCAATATTCGTCCTCAGCGGGATTTGACCCCGCCGCTGAGGGGTTAGAATATTCCCCAATTTCGCCTGTGTGACGTGCTCAAGCCCAGGTCCCAGGCGGGGAGTAACGAGATCTTATTTGTATCCGAGTCGGTCACGCGCATAGCCGATGTTGCGGCTGGCACTTTTTCCATTCGCTTCATTCTGAACAGATACGAAAGGACCCGGTATCACCGTACTGACATCTACATGCTCGGTCATAAACACTTCCTTGTGTTACTGTACGATTATCCGCGCTGCTGCGAGCCAATGACTACAAGAGCCGTTGCGGCCTCGACTCTTGCGTACGAAGCGCAGACCCATGGCTTTGTGTGTTTTAGGCTTTTAGCTGTCGTAGGTAAAATGGTGCCTGGTCTGCCAGAGTAATCAACAACTTGTTCTCAATCGGTCAAGAATCAGACTCAAGATCATAGAATCTGAACTGATTCGCAAATGTACTCAGATCGATACAGAAAACTGCAGCTACGAGGATGGCCGCTCAAATACCGATATCAACCTTGATACGATGGGTAAGTGCGATCCGGGCCCGAAGAACCACTCGCGGCTGAGAGAGTTGCAGTAATCGACCAATTGCAGATCTCCTCTTCACGGTCTTCTCGCTGATCCCCTTTACCCGAATTTCCCCCCTCTCACACCCTCTCAGAGTCAGACTCGAATCGCACCTTCCCAAACCCTACTGGGCCTGCTCCTTGAACCATAGTTTGATTCCCGCAGGACCTCGCACTATTCGAGAGCTTCGAGAATGCCTCGTCGTCTTGACGCGATCCGTACACTTTTCTTACGGGTTTGTCATCTATGCTATCAGAGGGGCTCGCGGGGCGCTACCACCCAGTCAGACAGTCTCTGCCTCTTCCCCTTCCTATTCCCCGGCGCCCTCGCGCCTCTGGTATTAGATCGCTTCGGGAATTGTACTTGCTAGAGTGATGACGAGGGCTTATACCTTGAGAGACTCCGACCGCTTTTCGACTGAATCCAAACCGCAAGAACCTCCACACAAGTTAAAATGGAGGAAAAGGGGGCGACAAGGTGCTGCTGCTATTCCTGCAGAACCAAAGGGTTTACATCATGCGAGGAGTATCTAGAACACAAGCGGGAAGCTTGAAGTAGAGAACCAGCAGTAACGAAGTATAGTAGAAAAGGGATCAGAGCTAAGGCCGGGTAGAAGAAGGGACAGTCGACTTTGTTCTGAGGTGCGTCCAAGGTACTTGGGACACCGACGCGCATTTGAGCCCACACATACTTGTTCATCGCGATCGTATCACAATATGAACCGGTGAAGTGGGAAAACTAGGACATAACGAACTCTTGGTGATTCGGGTGAGACCGTAGGGAAAAGGGAGTAAGTACTTTCTCACAATGTTCGCGCTGATCCGAGTCCAATCCGAGGTGTCCGAGATCGTAAACTATCTGATCGTAGAGATAAGATGAAATGGAGCTGCCCTAACTGCACCTACCCCACCAAAGTTCGCCACATTGCATACTCAGCACCGATCACCTATGAGGAGCTCACCGCTCGCTGCTCGCCAGCAAGGGGCCTTGCGAACGAGCCGATCGATGAGGCGCTCTATGCAGCGTGGATCGATGTGCTCGCGAGTACGCTGCACTTTCACGGCGAAGTTCACGCTTACTGCCGCGTGACCTGTAGAGCGTGCACTTTGCCACCATCACGCCTGGGACACTCACCGTCGCGGCGCTCGGTGACCACAACGGTAGAACGGTGGCGTGGTGCGTGCGGCGCGCCGGGTGCAGCTCGTAGTGGCAGAGCGCTACGCCAACTAATACGAGAGTTCTTCGCGATTCGTGTGGAGGCGGCGTCCATCGAGAAAGAGGACACGGTAGCACCCCAGAACACAGGCTATCCTATGCCTGCTCCGGTGAAGAGCGCGCATTCCAGATGATAGCCTGTCCCGTCCTCACTCGTTAACTGATAGTTGCCTGTGTCGGGGCGAAGCGGCGGCATTTGCATGCGATGACATGAGTCGATCGTCTCGGTGGACGGCGTCGAGCCAGGAGACTTGGGCATTGATGTGGGCCCTTCGCGCGAGATTGTTCGCGTGCAGTCCGTGTCATACTCCATGCCCCACCGGTTTCCGTAGCGCGTCGTACGATCGATAACTGGCACTGCGCACAGGAGCATCAGTAATCATTGCCCCACCTGCAAGCGCAGAACCATGGCATTCACTATAATGTAATGGTTGGAACACACGTATACGGCCTGTCTGGATTCGGGGTCAGAGGAAGGCTGAACTTTTTGGGTGTGGGAAAGTCGACATGATAAAACTCGGCATTGGGGTCCTTCTTCAGAGTCATCGCAACGAGTTCGGCGATATTTATCTTGGCCCCACCGACGTAGTCGTTAAATGAGACTTTATCCCGGTCGAAGACGGTGAATTGGATAGGGAGCGAAAGGTCGTGCTCGCGCACGTGGAAAAGTAGCTCCTCATTCCAGACCGGGTTTCGTGAGTGCCGAATGACGGGCGTACGTTTGACCTCTCGTCCAATTGACACTTGCACGAAAGGATCCATATCCCAGCCTGCGTGAATCACTTGCGATCCGGTCACCGGCGGTGCGGTGTTGGAGGGCACAAAAACTCACTGTTGGGCCATCCCGGAAGGTCCTTTGCGCTACAGATCTCAAGCCGGACGATGCCGACGTGGTCTCTGTCTGCAACTGGGCCCGCCAAAACAGCGTTCATCAATGCGTTGTAGATTTTCCCAAAGTCGGGCAGACCCGTCGAATTGGGGGGGTAGACAAAGCCGACTTTGATGCGCATAGTTCCACGCACGGTTGTGGTTGGGTGTGAGGAAACGAGGTCAACGAAGACGGGCTGAGGAGAGGGGGTAAAATCCCTACTCTTATCTTCGGTAATAAAGTGACGTACCTGATTGTTGGGATCGTTAAAAGCGAACGCAGTTCCTTGGAACCATTGGTTTACTGGCAACGCATACTCGCCCAGAAAATCCTTTCCGATCATGTCCTTGTCCCAGACGACAAACTCGAGCGTGCCAAGGTTGTGCATTTGCGATGTGTAAATCGGGAAGTCGAACGTCGCATCTTTCGGTTCATAGACGGGATTGAGGTTGCGTTTGCACACAGGCGTTTGGCACGATTTGTCCAAAACAGAGACGACCACGAAGCTACATAAGCGGAAGGAGCGGGGAGGAAGCAAAGGTCAGCAAAGCAACGCCTGTACGATAACGAGAGGTAACGCACGGATCACTATATCCGTTGCGGTCTTTGGATATCAGGTTCTGGCAGGAGAGGACCTGCACGCGGAGGATGACGATTGGGGTCTCGCCGGAGGAAGAGGAGTCTCCTCTGCTCCCGCGGCCCAAGATGCGTTGCGTCACTTGCGTGGTACGACTGGGCTTGGTGACTGTGTTTGAAGTGACCATCGGTCGGTAGAGAATCTATCGCTAGAGCTCGGAGGGTGCTGGAGCTGGAAATTGGGGATGAAGTGGGCACAGGGTACGGTGGACACGAGGCAAATATTTGCAGACGCAAGAGGGCCGAAATAGGCGACGGTGATAGAGCCATCTGGGGATGCCAGGCTTGGCTCTTGGTTTCCACTTTCCTCGTGCTCACGCGGATGTACAAGAGTCTGGGCGCTTCACAAATGTCATTGCATAGACTGCAAAGAAACACGGAACCATCTCCCTCAATTCTCTTTCTTTATGTCCTCGTCTCCGCGCAAAGTACCCGATGACGTTTGGACGAGATTCAAGATGCCCTCCGCACAATCCCCACTTGCCCAAACTAAAGCCGAGCGCTTGATTGCCATCGAGAGGGGTGAGGGGGCCTCATGATCACAGATATGTCCCATACCCGCGGCTTGTTCTCGTCTCTCACACCCCATTTCTCCGTCTCGCCAAGCGCCGGCACTGTGCCCCTTTTCGCGGCGCCGCGCTGCACGACCAACTTACCCTGCGAGTCGGCGGCGCCCTTCCCGCACGGCGACCTGGAAAAGTCCGCCCCGCAGTGCGTGCTCTCGTCGAGGCTCGCCAACTGCCTCCGCGGCCTTCGACCTCACCTGCGCCTCTGTTCCGAGTGCGAGCTAGAGATGCAGGGCCTCGTGCCTGAGCGGCATCACGACCCCGTGCGTGTACTCCGACGTCTCGCGCCACTCCAGCAGCTTGTGACATAGCCTGACGAGCCTCGCAATCGAGCCGCGCAAGACACTCTACGCATTTCCGGCAGACGTGCTTGTAAGCACGCCGCGCCTGCATGCGCAACGGACGCGTGACCCGCCACGCGCGTACGACGGTGCCGTCGCGGCGCGGTGCGGCTGATGCGCGGGACGAGGTTCGCGGTCGCGGAGTGGCCCGTGCCGCTGCGCCCGCTGATACGCGAGTTCGTCGCAGTCGAAGTAAAGGCGCCACGCATCGAGGAAGAAAATACGGCGGCTGCGCTCATGCTTGCGCAGGAGGATCGCGCGGTGCCTATGCCAAGGCTCGATCGCGCGGCTGTTGCCAGAGCGCGGGGCGGGGTACGATATCCAAAAGAAGAATTGAGGGAGGCGGTCATTCGCCGTGGTACCCCTTACCTTTGAGGGCGTGAGGTTTCCTGTATGAATGACCTATACAAGCCAATGCCCGACACAATTACTGCAGGGCACTATCAACGGTCAGTGAAACTGCTTATTTATAAATCTTAGCCAGTCCGTCCCTGAAGCATGGACGATTACCTGCCTGTGTTGAGGCGGCGGCAGCGTTTGCGTGCGAGGGGTATGGGGTGCAAGTGACGGTACTCCTTCCGAGTCTGTGGTAGCTCTTGCGCGCGTCGCTGTTCGGCGCGTGTGTGCGCTTCCCCTCGGTTGTGGGCCAACCGCTCGAGGCACTGGACCGCCTCGAGAAAAGTGAGCTCGTCCGTCTGTGGGTCCTTACGCCAGCGCGTGAAGAATGAGTCACCTGTCTCAGTGGATGGCGTTAAGCACCGTGATCCCACTAGAAACGCCCCCACTGGCACCCTGTCACTCTTTGTACTGGTATCCTAACAACTTTCCAATGTCAACACTGGCAGTATATAAGTAGCGCCGCAAGTCCATCCGTAGTGAGTTCCTTCGTCCCCCCATGTTTGATTGTATTCGTCTATTTCTTGGTCTATTTAGTCCGGTCCTTCGGCCTGTGCTCAGTCCAAGGCTTAGTCTCACATGCGTGCTCGTGGCAAGTTCGGCCATTGCAACAGGGGTCCCACAGGTAGCTCAACAGAACCGGGATGCACCCCTCGTCCGTATGCATATTTTTACAAGGCGCACGCAGGCACCTACTAGTATCTCCGCGCTCGTTGAGCTTTCTCCCCTTGTCCTCATATCGTTGCTACCGTTCTCTGTAGACTCTTCGTCTTTTCCTTCAGCGCCAACCATACCGTCGCGTATTTGACCCTCGATGGCACTTTGTGTCCTGTCGCACATTCAAGTTGTTCTCATTCTGACGTCGCCCATCGTCCCTGTCATACGCCGTTAATCACTCTACCTTCGTTCTATTCTCGGTGACAATCCGCGGCGCACCCTTCGTTCCGTCCTCGTGGTCTTACCTGGATGTGCTATGATGCGCTGCTCTCGTTGTGCATATCCCGGCTCGTGCGACGGGTAAAAACTGGCAGCCTTTAAGAACCCATTCTGCAGCGAATTCGAAGAATATGGGCCCGCCTGATGGCTGCCTACTGTACGTCCCTGGAGCAGTTCGCCGCATGCTCGCCCCTTACGCTAGCGTGAATCACTATTTCCCGGAGAGTCTACCGTTGTTGAACTCCCGGGGTCATCGGGGAACAATGTTGAATTGTAGGACACATCCAATGACGACATCCCACTGTCCGGCTGGTGTGCCTCGGCCATGGTCACCACATTCATGTTCACCCGCCGAGTAGCTAGGTGACTTTACTGAACTGTAGAACATGCAACGATCCATTCATCTGGGCCGACAAATCCGGAAAATGGTTCCTGTCCAAGCGACTGGGCTTCGGCTGTTCCCGACTACGACTGCCAGTGACAACGCGCTGCTGCGGACCCTCATGCACTTCCTCACGAACACGAAGGACGGTCTCAGATCTATGGACACAGCTTTGCCGGCGCCGAACAGCGTGATCTCGGCTGTCTGTGAGGAGCGCCGTGCTCTTCCTCCACGCCGCACGGCAGAGCACGGCGCGCGGCCGCGGCACGTTCGACCGTGCGTCGCCTGCTCGCCGCGCAGCACGAACTCATCTCGCTCGCGCTTGGGATACTCACGTGGGATCCTGTCGCGGTCGCGGCCCCGAAGGCCCAGTGCGAGGAACTTCAAGTATACGGATTTGCCAGCGCAGGTGCAGGTCGTTGGCAGCACCGAGATGACGTCGTCCTTGTCCCATACTCCGTTGTGCAGTGACTTAGCCTCGGCTGCAGGAAGAGTGCAAGCCAACGCTGCACGATGCTCCTTGTCCATTTCCCATCCCATCCCAGCGCCACATAACGTTGCGCCCGCGGCCGTCGGTGATGATGGCGTGCCACTTCCTGCACGTTTCGGGCCTGTCCACTGGATGACGTCTCCGCCGATAGATGTGGACTAATTATACTCTTCTGCGGCTCGTCGTCAATGTGATCTGCGGGCACCGCATTGGACCTGGGTCGTTCAGACTCGGCGGCCCTGGTGTGACGTGATTAGGCCCGGGCTGGGTAATCGTGAGCCTGCAGTGCTGCTGTGGAAGATACAAAATACCAGGGATACCCTTACTAGTGGGCTCGCATAACTTTGTTGAAGACTGCAAGTGAACAGTGGACCAAAGTAGTTTAATGATGAGCGTCGCGTTCGTATTTATGCTCAAAGTGTGTTCTCAGTCAGTCTACATTATAGAACCAAATCTGATTCACCACCGCGTGCAGACTGATGACGAAAACCAGCTGCATTGATAAGGACTTCAACTCCCCTGATAAAAAGTTGCTCATTGATGCGGCAGGTACAATACAACGCTTCAGATAGCAGTAAGAGAGAATCCTCTGATAGTCTGGCCCCGTGTCAGCACTACTACTCGTTACTCACGACGCCAGACAGCTAGCAATACCCCCGTCATTTTCGGTTGACAAGTTATCTTTGTGGGTCACTGCTCTGCTCTCCGAGGAGAGACACGGTGCCACGCTGGCGAGGAAACAAAAGAAAACGGGGGACCGGCGCGTGGCACGGACAAACACGTTGTTGAAAATTCGATAGTCCATGTGTGTACTACGGGGTAGCGAAAGATCCGGAAGCAAAAGTTCTTGGGTATACTCGAAGTTAAATAACGTTAAGGGAATATGGAATATGGGTGCACAGAGAGTGGGCTGAAGCACGAAGTGCTTCTCGATCGAAAATGAGGGGGTAAAAGTGTCCGAGGCAAGGTCGCGACGGGTGGGCGGACCCTCCCGGAGCGAGCTGACACGTGTCAGACACGTGGTTCTCATCATCGATCCCTTGGCAATTTCTGGGTGTGGTGGGGTTAAATAAAAGAGTTTTGGTTCTTTGAACCGGATCGGATGAAAAAACGTGCGGACACTGACAGGTGGCAGCACGCAAGAGAGGAATGAGCCCGTGCCGCCTCATCCGCTCGCGCAAAGACTCCGTTCTGCGCCACCGTTCGTGCCTTACTCCGCCTCAGACCGGCTATTATCTCTGGAATAAGTCGGCGGTCGACCCTCAGCGGCTCAGTCCAATCTGGCAAGCTTGGACACAGCTGAACCTTCTAAGCAGTTCTTTACGACCACGACAAACGCAGATATAGTACCTCTATATATGTACTAGGTGTCGACGTTGTCGACAGAAACCCTGCTTAAATGGAGGCATACCGTGCACAGTGTGTTGGAGGTGGAATTTGTGGAGTTATACTGTTAGAAGGCTTTGAATACTGTCCGGTTTTATTTACAAGGAAAGTTCTTCAACAGGGACATGGGAGCGGCCCCGCTCGGACAAAGGCAAAGTACAACACCACGACAACGAATAGGATAAAGATGGTGGTGACATGCAGGATGCTTGTATGTGTAGTTGTTCCATCTATTGTCTACGTTCTTTCAACGAACTCGCATGCACGGTGTTCATGACGATTGTTTGTTTAGATTTATAGGGGGAAGGAACCGTTTACAGTAAGTTAAGAGAAATAGTAAGAGAAATGTAACCAATGTGAAGGGAAGCACGGTGATTATTTGTTTATATTTATGATGTGTAATTTGTATCTGTTTACAATATGCAGGAATACCCACCCGGCATATGACCTTGGCAAGCAAGGTGATGTGGTACCAAGTTAAGTTACAAGTGTGAACATGAGTCGTGTGAACGGCTCACAGAAGGTAGCTAAACATACCATTTTGGGCTGAGGAGCTTATGTTAGCCGAACGAGACAACGCGGCGTTTGTCGTTCATGCGTCTGCGTCCCCATCATGAGCGAAGTCGTTGCCCAGCAAGAAAATCCGTCCCAAAACGTGAAGTGGGACGACGACGTTACTCCGAAGAACGCGACATATAATGACTCCTCTGAGGCTATCTTCTCTATCTATCTCACCCAGGCACAAAAATTGGACGAGGACAACGTGGAGAATTGGAAGGGAGTTGCGGACAGGATCCTCATTTTTGTACGCTTCCACGCTGCACCAACCCCGAGGATTGTCGTTTCCTTACTTGACTCACAGACCGGCCTCTTCTCATCCACGGTGGCTACTTTTATTGCCATCAGCTACCCGAATTTGCAGCAAGATCCCAACATCATCACCCAGTCCCTCCTCTCACAAATATCCCAACAACTTTCCAACGCAACCAGCAATGATACCAGTGGAATTTCGAACACATCAATTCGTAGTTCCTTTGTCCCTCCTGGGTCGGTAGTATTTATCAACTCAGTCTGGTTCCTCAGCCTCGTGCTCAGCCTCATGTGCGCGCTTTTGGCCACGCTTTTTCAACAATGGGCCCACAGATATCTCCATACGATTCGACGGAACCACGCACCTCATGTTCGCGCCCATATTCGCGAATACTTTGCCCGAGGCGCGCGCAAGTTCGGCATCTTCGGGCTCGTTGAGGCGCTGCCTCTCCTCCTTCTCGTATCCGTGCACTTGTTTTTCGCCGGACTCGTCGCCTTTGCCTTTCGCGCCAACCACACTGTCGCATATGTCACCCTCGCAATCGTCGGATTCTGCTTCCTCTCGTATATTGCACTCACTCTGATGCCACTCATCTTTCATGACTGTCCTTATTACACGCCCTTCACATGGGTCCTTTGGTTCTCCGCTCAAATAATCCCACTCTCCTTCTTTTCGGTCCTCTATCATGGTGCAGAGCAATTGCACGATCGTTGGGGTACAGTTAGCGAGAGCATGGTCGAATCATTCCGTCACCGGCATGAGAACAAAGCCAAGTCCTTGTCGGAAGGCATGATATCCAAGCTCGAGAACTCGGCTAAACGCATTTCGATGGACATATACAATAAAACGCTCGTCCAGACACTTCACTGGCTCAACGAGGACCACGAGTTGGCGGAATTTGTCGCCGGGATCCCCGGTCTATGTAAGTCCAAGGCCCTCGCCACGCGCGACAACGGTGACGCACAGCGTACTATTCGTGACGTCCTCGCGGCCTTACCTGGACCAATGAGCTTTAATGCGTCGCTCCCGTGGAGCATCATTCAGCTGGCACAGCGAACTTTCACAAGCAAGCTGCCAAAATCCGTGCAGAAACGAAGAACTCGGGCCTGCTTGAGGGCGCTCTACTACATCCCTGGCGCGATTCGCGACGTACTCGCACCCTATGCTGCGGGGAAGCACTATTGCCTGGAGATCCTACCGCTACTGAACTCCCCAGAGTCGCTGGAGATCATTGACGAGTTGTGGGACACGCCCAATGATGACGTCGCACTATCCGTTCGGTGTGCCGCGGCGGTGGTCGCCGCATTCATGAGCACCCCCCCTCTTCGGACGCTCGACAATTTCGTAACTCCCGACGTCACTTTCATCTGGGATGACGACACCGGCAAGCAGTTCCTGACTGAGCGACTCCGTGTTGGTGCCAAAGCGGACGGCGCCGTCGCCCCTGAATACCACCCCCGCAGCGACAGCGCACGGCTGCGGAACACCATGCGCTTCCTCGCGGACATTAAGGACACGCTACGGTGCATTAACACGCAGTGGTGGACGTCCGACAACGCGCACTCGATCCGCCAGGAGTGCCGGGAGCTCTTCGATACGCGTCATACAGAAGAGTACCGCACTGGCCGCGGCACGTTTGACCAGCAAGGCCACCGGGCGTCGCCCGCGTTCGTGCCTGCCGCGCAGCATGACCTTATCATACTCACTCTCGAGATACTGGCGCGCGATCCCGTCGCGAATGTTGCAACGTCGCAGCGCGAGGCATTCCGTGACGCATATATGCAGTTCGTGCAAGTGACGTTGTCACAGTCGCTGGAACAGGCGCGGGCGCAGACGCTGGCACAGACGCGGGTTCTGCCAGAGTCAGTGCTCGAGACTCTGGCTCGGATGCAGGCGCGAGCTGCGGACAGTTTCGAGATGGTCAAGCGCGCACTGGAGCCCGTCTTGCAGAGCCTTCGGTCGCAGATAGTCGAAATGCCCACGCCGCACGATGATACATCTGCAACTCAGATGCCTGTCCCGCAGATCGTGTCAGCCGCCCCTCCAGCGACGGTCTGGCCCGACGATGGGTCAGACCTGGCGCATGCCGGATCTACTCAAAAGTTGCCGCCTCGACCAATTAAAGCCGTTCCCTCTTTGCCATATTCGTTATCGTCATCCTCAGCATGGCGTGAGGCCGCCGCTGGGGAGCCGGAATATTTGCCCGTGTGACGTGCTCAAGTCCCAGGTCGGATTTCTAACTGCAAATGCGTTGGTACGACCAGACGACCCTTTCTTTGTTGCCTTGTTCCACTTTGAATACGTGCATGCGACGCGCCTGACCACACTTACAGTACATCTACGTGGTTCCATGAACATTTTCCTACCCCCGTTAAATTGTGCCATTCTCACGCACTGGTACGAGTTCTTACTTGATATATAAAAGCTGATGACCACGAGGAAGAGCCCATACTCGCCGCCCCATCAGCGTATTGACGGTGGACAATGATGATGTTACGATAGTGGTGCGGTCCATGAGGTGCGCAGGGTGCGGCTCGTGGTGAGGAAGCGCGCCGGCGCGCTGCGCGCACTGATGCGCGCATTCGTCAAGATCTGCGCAGAGGCAGAGCACAGCGAGAAAGAGGACACGAAGGTGTCTATCTGGCCTTCGGAATAAGGCGGCGGCGTGCATGTACGAGACTTGAGCGCGCGCGGCTGCTATTGAACCTTGGCGCAGGGCACGATGTCAAGGAAGGGAACGGAGGAGGCGGAGAACGGAAGACCGCGCAGTCGCGTTACGAATTGGTGCACGCGCTCGCATTGAGTAGGACATGGCAGTGGTAGCAGTGAGGCGACAGGGCGGAGGCCCCATATTGTACATCGCTTGTACATCCCAGAATTTCCCACGCCACGTGCTGAACGACCATACAGTAGCAAACCGCTAGCGATTACCCCATTTTACCCCATTTTGATGGTTATGGCGGCTATACGCGCACCATAGCCCTCATCAAGGTCCTCATGAAATTGGATTAATCCGTGCGAATCCGAAGTTAATGATCTACCGAGCAGAGAAGTGCCCCAGAGTCAAGCTGGTCAAGTCCGGAGTACGACATTGGAAAAATACAAACAGTCAACTTATGGATGTCCTTGGAATGTCGTTCTTCCGAGAACTCTTCCGAGAACTCGTCTGAGGTTTCGCCATGACCGCCATGACCCGCCGAGTTGACATTTGCGAATACTAGGGATGCCCCGGGAACTCTTTCTGACGACACTGATATATCATTATACTCTGGATCGGCGCCAGTCATCCCCAGGATGAACGAGCATTATACAATGAGATTTAGAGCATGAATAAAACCCAGAGAAAACCTCAGGCTGAATACGACACGACAAAATACTGAAATAATAATTTCAACTCGGTCTCAAGCTCGGTCTGGTTCCTCAGCCTCGTGCTCAGTCTCACGTGCGCGCTTATGGCTACACTTTTGCAACGATGGGCACGCACTCAGGCTGGCAGGTACTTCCAGATGATTCAAAGGCATAACGCAACCCACGTCCGTGCTCATATCAGAGAATGTTTGCGCAAGGGGCGTGCTACCCTCCATTCTTCTCATCTCTGTGCTCCTGTTCTTCGCAAGGCTCGTTGTCTTTGCATTCCGCGTCCTTGCGTATTCCACCCTCGCAATCGTAATGCCATGCTTCCTCTCTTACATTGCTCTCACTCTGATGCCCCTCATCTACCACGATTGTCCCTACCAGAAGCCTCTGACGGCCCCTCTTTGGTTCTGCGCTCAAATAATATCATTCTTCCTCTTCTCTGCTGCCCATCATGGAGCAAAGTAATTGCGCAAACTGAGAAAACTGCTTGGTGTAGTTACTGAGAATATGGTAAAGTCCTTCCAGGACACGCAGAACAACAAGGTCAAGTCTTTGTAGGCATGATATCCATGCTCGAGAACTCGACCAAACGCGTCTCAATGGACACATACAGATCGGCGCTGGGCTGGATGCTCGACCAGCTTGATGATGATCACGGGTTGGAGGAATTTGTCGCGGGGGTCCCCGAGCTGTATAACTCCGAGGCCCTTGTCCCGCACAACGGCAATGATGACCCACAGAACACAATTCACGCTGTCTTCGCGATTTTACCTGGACCGACGAGCTTTGACGCGCCACTACCGTGGAGCATCATCCAGCTCGCACAACGGGAAATCACAAGTGGTATTCCAGAGTCCATCCGCCGGCGAAGAACCCGGGCTAGCATCAGGAAAAACCTCCCACATTAACGAGAGATAATTTCGTTAGCCTAACGATAAATTATTGCCAACTTAGATTATCAGAATTATACTGACCCCCCATTATATTATCAATAATTTCTGAAAATCCAAAGATAATGCATTGATAATGTCCAGATAATTAATATCCAAGTGCATGGTAATTTATGATTATGCTACTAGTAATTTTCAGCTAACTTACACAAACACTAGAAACATATCCCACCACTGTCCCTGCCACTGCCCCCACCCCCCTTGTCATCATTGCAGTTGTCACACTGCTGTCATCATTATCTCCAGTCATCATTACATTGCTGTTGCTATCATCATTGTCACTTACCATCATTGTCATTGTGTCACTGCATGAACATATACTCATCATGGTCCCCTGTGCCTCCACGTTATTGTTGCCCAGATGATGATGACAACTACAGTAATTGTTGACGCAGACAACTGACAGTGTGTGAGGGTTAGCAAGATAGCTAGACAAGAGTGCAACTTCAGAGGTAGAAGAACTCTGAAGTGTAAAGGCGAAAGCAGGAGTCCTTATATACTAAAGGATTACCTAATAATGGTCTGTGTGCACAGGTGATCCAAACACAATACAGGTGGTCTGTGCACCAGAGCGAGAAACGCCATTGGAGGGCTGAGAACAATAGAAGGCCTAGAGCCATCTAGAGCCGGTATCTTAACAATAAGAACAATAAGGACCTAATATAGAATCCTAATAAAGATAAACAATAACTGGTCCGTGAGTGTCTGGAATAAGTCCAAAGTAAGAAGTAAGTCCTAAACAGGCAGATACTGTATCAGGAAACCAAAGATGACTTAATCATCTAACGACACATTGTACTGGTAAATCGGTCCGTGTCAACAGTAATCCTGGGGTGGTACATAGGCAGATGCACTGACAGGGCCTGATAAACCTCCAGTGAGTTGACCACTGCACTCATCAGGGTTTGTGATGAGCTGCAGCTTGTGTGAGTTATTGCCATCGTTGTCATTTGGCACCACACTGTGTAGCACTGCCAGCCATGGATCTGCAGTGGCTTACATCATTGATGGGCCAGCCGATGGGGAGAATCTCCCATAACTCATGGGTAGCCGACGTCGGCTGACATCAGAGATTCTTCCATATTTCATGGGCCAGCCGATGTCGGCTGTGATTGGAGAAATTGCTCCGAAACTACCCAGAGGACCCTGAGATACCAGATAAATGTAAAGGAGTGCACATGTACTGATCAGAGTGCACAGGTGCATCCTGGTCCGACCAGAGTGCACAAATCCTGATCCGACCAGAGTG
>WNGR01000659.1_pt1 | contig 38588 bp, 48 predicted proteins | sample 5407581 | NCBI WGS metagenome assembly WNGR01 (sample SAMN13153383, study PRJNA577476) | soil metagenome | isolation source: 80 cm soil or saprolite under Garry oak tree replicate 2 | place: USA:California | collected 2016-06-15 | reverse complement strand
AAGTAAGGTAAAATCCAAAGCGATAGGCCCTTTTTGACCTGCTATCGAGGATGGGCTGTCGAATGTCAGTTCAGGCCACCAATCCTGAAGCTCCGCCAACTCATAGCAAGCTTTTTTCCCACTGGAACGATTTTGCTCTCTGGTCCGAAACGTGGATGTTCGTTTATGTATGCTCGAATGTCATGGGCCCGGCCTATTGCTTTGGATTTTGCTGTAAGAAAGGGGAAATGGTAACCTAGACGGACCCGCGGACGAGAGGAATCGGCTTGGCAGCAACTGGCAAGCGTGATGGTAAATTGGCGCATAATAACACAGCCCCCATTCGGGGACTACTGTTGCCCATACAGTATGTACAGTAAAAGAATCGGAGAGCCTTAGCAGGACCCCATGAGATGTGTCCGGGAGCTCGCGCAGACAGTGGTCGTAACCGGTCGGCCAGAAGATGTCCCGCCTTCAAGTTGTCTCTGCGTACAGGCAGTTACGATGGCCATTACACTGGGAGATGCGGGAATGCGGGCGGCGGGAACGCGGTCCGTGGGCATAAAGAGGAATGGCCAAGCTGATCATGTGGGTGTGTGCGTAACTAGAAGTCGTCAGTACGCGTCAGTGCTTGAGGCAGAGGGTCCACTCTGCATCCCCGAGTTCAGGCCCTGGGTCATGTAGCCATGACATCATTATGTACCGGCTAAAGTACCATGGAAGATAAGCGATAGTGGTGAGGAGTTGTTGATCTTACTAGACTTTCGAGTTGCCTTGGTGGATTACTAGATTACTAGCTGAACCGACAGGCCTGAATCTGGCTGGCAAGAGGTTAGTTGCTGAAGGGAAAAATCCCAAACCGTATCCTAGTCTCTGACAAGGTTTCATCGCACATTACGCGTTACGCGAAGAATACCCAAAGGAGTAATGAGGGAAAAGGGAACAAGGGCCACGACGTTTTGCTGGCTAACTGACTTGTGCTTGGTAATGGCTTACGGTTTCTTCCCCTTTTCTTCGGTCAAATAATCCCTTCGCATCTCAATTCCCGGCGTGATTATCCCCCGCGGAGTGCACCTCGCCCCGAACCCACAAGCGATCGCCAGCAACGGGCGATAGAACCTGGCCCGAGGTTTCAGGACTGCGGTTTCGCATGCACAGATGCATCTCGGGAGTGACTTTGTAGTCTTGATTACCCGTCTACTTCAGAAGTCTTCTTTACGCACACCTCCGAGTCAACCAATCATTCGTCGCTCAGGCTACTTGCGGCGCATAAAAGTCCTCTAGATACTAGGGCTCAAATTGCGCACCCCTTCTACAGAAACGACGGCTATCTCAATATCCCCTCACTTTGCCTTATACTCTGTCCTTCTGGCCATGCTAGATCCTACGAACCTTTCTGCCAAATTATCTGGATATGCCCTCGAAGGGCCCCAACATAGCAGATGCACTTCGATATCGACAGGTTCGAGTCATTCATGCTCTCCACCGACCGCCATACACCGCTGCACTGCATGTTGCACCCTGTTCTCCCGCTCCGAGTCGTCACAAAATCGGAGCTCTCTCAAATCGCCCCGACCTCTTCCCATCCCCCCTCTCTTCGCTCCCCCCTCGCCTACTCTGTCAACACTATTTTCACCGACGCCGTCATTGTCTACCTCGAGCATGACGTCTACTGCACCACTCCTTCTGTCCTGTCGCTCGCGGTCCGTCTCCGCGCGTCCTCTTCCGAAAATGCCTAGATCTGCCCCAAGTCCGCTCGGGACAACAACGCGCGGCACATCCATGAACGAATGGTCCCTGCCTCCCGCCCGTCCGGCTGACCTCGCCGGGTCATTATCAGCACCACAACAACCTGCCAACAGCAAGGAGATTCGTCGTGGAAGTTTATCCGAAGTTCAGTGTCACCCAGGAATATCCGCTCCTACCGATCCGGTTCCTCCCAAACTTGATGCAGGTGAACTGTCCAACAGCCCGAGAAGTGATGAGAAGCACTACTACGACCCCCCATTGGCTCTAATCACGCCTGAATGCCTCTCCGAGCCCACAGACGCACTCCCACCTATCCTGGAGGAGGCCACGGATGAGGAGCCGGGAAAGTTGGTCAGACAGTACAGCTGCAAGTGGCTACGGGAAAAGAATGGGAGACGTTGGGTAGAGGAGAATTACGACACAATCGCACAGTGTCTAAGGGAACTTCGCTAGCTAGTCCGTGGTCGTGTAGCATATCTTTGTCTTTGTAGCCATCCTCTTATTATGACGGAGTTTTAAAAATAGGGTCTTCCGTTCGGCCAATGCCGCCAGCAAGCTCTACAACGCCATCATGTCTAGCAGAGCGGGTGGTCTCTACGGAGGCATTCAGTTCTCTTCTTCTTCTCCGTTTGTCTCCGGCAGCCAGCCAGAACCTCCACATTCTACAGCCACCACCCAACCAGAAGCACCTGCTGCCTTAGCACCGCAGTCAGCAGAGCCGGTGCTGCCTGTAGATGACGCAGACGTCACGAACCCAGAAGCTTCTACAGCTCCTGGAAAAGCAACAGCTGGTATCTAGTCTTACTGCTGCGAAAGCTACCATTTGAGCACCATTATTGAAACTTTTATTCCACCTAATCCGAAGGATGGTCTGCTTCTCTTGCTTTTGCACCTGTCAAGCGCAAAGCCAAACCACCAACTAACAAACCACCGAATGTCGCCACACTTGCCGCGTTTTCTCAGGTTGGCGCGACAAGCACTCCACCTCCGGTGCTTTCCGCCACCGCTGTCGTTTCTGCCCCTCCAAGTCTTGTGGATTTATCAAGGCCTATAGTTTCAGAGCCATTTTCTGGTGTGAGTCCTGGTCCCGGTCACAAGGCAGGATGGGGAAAGAAGGTCAAGCCTCCGTCTATGGTGTTAGACGACGATGTCAACGGCTTCCGTGGAAACACGAAACGCAAAGGCGGCGGCGGTGGCAGGAAGAATAAGAAAGTATGTATCACCATCTCTCATACGAGGCGTAATCAACGTCTCTCCTAGAATAAGAATGTACAGCAACTCGCAGTGTGGGATCCCTCCGAATCATATGACCCAAGTCGTCCTAATGACTACAACGAATACAAGATTTGGAAACATCGGGAACACGAAGAGCGGCTTGAGCGTATTTCCATGGAGCGCCGTATGCAAGCCCAGAAGCGCCTGAGACGCAGTAGCTCTCGAAGCGAATACAGTGACAGTGACCCTGAAGACGCGCGTCCCAGAAAAACAGGTGCGGCATTCAGGTGGCTAGCCTTTCGATGACAGCCTTATATCTCTCGCTACGAAGGACGATACAACGAAAATGATGACCGTTGGTCTCGCGAAGACAACGAGCGTGCAAGAGGCGGTCTCGCTAATACTCTTATAATAAAACAGGCACCCCAGGATATAACCGGAGAAGAAGCCTACCAGCGACGCCTCGCCATGTCCAGCAGCTTCCAACATGCGTCGCTAGCCGCGTCCTCTGCATCTGCGGCCGATTCTCTTGAAACCACAATTGGTGCCGTCGTGGAACGTCCTGTTCCTCCCATAGGGGCAGAAACAGGGGAAGAGGTGTACCTTCGGCGCGTCGCTATGTCCCAGCCAGGTCCCCCACCCGCACCTCCCAAGGTTGCTCCCGCTCAACTACCCTCAAATAAAGACGAAGACTTGTACCAACAGCCTGCAGCACCTTCGGATCAGCCGGCGCCACTTCCTCCATTGCATACCCAACAAGGACCCTTTGAGCCGTCGGATGTGCCAGAACGAAACTCGATCGCACCACAACCCGCCCTGCCACCACCACCTCTCTCAGTCACCAGTGCTCCATCTGCGTGTGTCGACACCGCAGACTTTGGGGAACGTGTTCGAAATAGTCGGAACGCAGCAGCGGCTATTGCCGCCAGGTTTAACGCTCTCGCACCCCCAGCAGAAGGCGGGGACTCACCGGAACCAACACCAGAAGAGAGTGAATATGAGCCTCCTAAGCGGTGCGCTTTTATACACATCTGCCTACCACCGCAATCCTAACACTGCCAAGACCTGACCCTCATGGGTTTGCTGCGCGTCTCATGGCAAAATGGGGGCACAAAGATGGGCAGGGTCTCGGCGCAGATGGCAGTGGCATGTTACATGCCCTCTCCGTCGAACAGGTGAAAGGTGGCAAGGGCACAGATGGCAAGGGAAAGGCTATAGGCTCTGTGCGCGGCCGCATCATCGATGCGGGCGCCGATGCGCGTGCAAAAGCGGAGGCAGAAAGATTCGGTGAACCAAGTCGGGTGATCGTGCTCACGAACATGGTTGGACCGGAGGATGTGAATGACCCAGATCTTGCGGCGGATGTTGGTTCGTGTCCCATTTCAGTCCCGTATCCGATGTGTTGATGATCAAGGACCACGCAAAGGTGACGAATGTTCCAAGAACGGTACAGTCGAGCGCGTTATGGTACATACAGTGCAGCCGCTGCCACAGGATGAGGCAGATGCAGTGCGCATCTTTGTGCTCTTCGCGGGTCCTGCTGGCGCATGGAAGACCGTACGTGATCTCGATGGACGATTCTTTGGCGGCCGCACCGTGCGCGCGAGATACTTCCCGGAGTCGGCCTACAATCGGTTCGCTTTTGACGGGCCACCGTCATAATATTCTCTCATTCGAAAACATTGAAGACGGATTATGGTATTAGTTTGTCTGGGTGCATGCATTGTGTATTCACGGGGGGCTGTTGTCGATTTGGTAGGTTGTCAGAGGGCTTGTTCCAAAGCAGAGTCTGGCTTGCTTATGGTAAAAATCTCACATGTAGTTATCAATAGTAATCGCTCTTGATATAAATGGGATGCGAAACTACCAAGCGAACAGCGAACAGATTGCGGTCATTTCGAAGGACGGATATTGCTCAGTTAGAAGTGATTACCATGCTCGCTGGCAGACCATTGTTTTGTTGCACCTTCGTGCCCCCATTACTGTACAAAACTGCGCAAGTCGTGCGACGAAGATCGCTCGTCTCACGTAAGACGATCGTTCTTTTGGTGATTGTCCCAGTCCCAAAGAGGTGGCTGGCCATGACAGAATCCACCTGGAATCCACGACCTGTGCGGCGCTGGTCTGGTGGTTTAGTCGCGAATACCAGTAGTAAGCATAACGAGGTGGATGTCTCCATGCGATTCTGTGGCAACGGGTGCGATATTGTAGAACGAAACGGTCTGACTCATCTCCGGATGTTCATGTTCATATAGTTCGGCTAACCTGCTGAGGCGCCAGTCCGCAGTGACCTCGGACAGCGAACAGGATTGAGGAAACGGTTGCTAAATACTGATCACAACTGAGTTGAATTGGAAAAGTAAACCTCTTAACAAACGTTCGTGACCTGATCTAGGATGCACCAACAAAACGATGTCAGGATCTCCGATTAATCGCCCCCGTCCTCCTCCGTTTGTTCAATAGACACGCTTGAAAGGTGGCACAGGCTTGCACTCGTTCTCGTCCAACGTGTTGGCGATGACGCCACGGTATTTAATGTCAACATTTGGCGAGTCTGCATCGGGCTGCCACGTCAAAGTATGCTTCATCCAGGCGTCATCGTCACGCTGTTGATAGCGTATGTCAGAATCTGCAACGACCAGCGTAGGATAACCCCAAAATGACGCACCTCGGGATAGTCCTCGCGGGCATGAGCGCCGCGCGACTCCTTACGCGCAGCCGCAGCAGTAATGGTCTGAACAGCGTTCTGGAGGGTGTTCCGGAGTTCAAACGTCTCAACCAAGTCCCTGCCACGTCGCACTATCATAAGACACTGCACGCGGGGAGAAGTACAACGGACAAACGCACGAATTCCAGATCATGCTGCGGTCCTTGATGCCAACCTTGTCAAAAGTCTTGTAGATATCGCGTATCTTTGTGACCCCTTCGTCAAGGGTGTTCTGAGTGCGGAACACAGCGGCGTCTGCCTGCATCGCTTTTTGCATCGCGAGCCTGATCTTTGCAGTTGGCTCAGGGCCGTCTGCATTACGAACCTTGTCGAGGAAGGCGATGCTCTCGAGGCCTGACTCCTCGGGGATGGCTTTGTGGGATTTTCCAGGAGTAAGGGTCTCCTTGATGTGGTGTGCACACGCGCGTCCGAAGACTACGATGTCAAGAAGCGAGTTGGCCCCAAGACGATTTGCACCGTGCACGGAAACACACGCGGCTTCTCCAGCAGCATATAGACCGGGAACGATCTTGTCCTTTCCGTCTTTGTCAGTGGTGATCACCTCACCAGTATACTTAGTTGGGATACCACCCACTAATGGCCGGTTAGAACGGGCCAGCTTTACCGATCGAGCACGTACTATTGTAGTGGACGGTGGGCAATACCGGAATTGGCTCCTTGGTCACATCGACGCCCGAAAAGATGGCTGCTGTCTCCGAGATGCCGGGAAGGCGCTCGTGCAAGACTTCAGGGGGTAAATGGCTGAGTTGGAGGTAGAGATGGTCTTTCTCTGGGCCAACACCACGATCCTCACGGATCTCGATAGTCATTGAACGCGAGACAACGTCACGGGAGGCAAGATCCTTTGCGGTAGGTGCGTAGCGCTCCATGAAGCGTTCACCTTCTGAGTTGAGGAGGTAACCACCCTCACCGCGGGAACCTTCATTTCATTTGAGGAGGACGTTTAGAAAAAGTTGAACAAGATGCTCACCCTCGGTGATCAAGCACCCGGCCCCGTAAATACCCGTCGGATGGAACTGCACGAATTCAAGATCTTGCAACGGTAGCCCTGCGCGCGCAACCATGGCATTACCGTCGCCCGAGCATGTGTGTGCGCTCGTGCAGCTGAAGTAAGCGCGCCCGTACCCGCCCGTTGCAAGCACCGTTTTGTGCGCACGGAAGCGGTGAAGGGTGCCATCTTCCATGTTGAGTGCAATTACCCCGACACACTCACCATCTTGCATGATGAGATCAAGTGCGAAATATTCGATGAAAAAGTTGGTGTTGTGACGCAAAGATTGACCATAGAGTGTGTGCAGCAGTGCGTGGCCAGTGCGATCGGCTGCAGCAGCGCAGCGGTAAGCTTGTCCACCTTTGCCATACTTGAGCGACTGGCCTCCGAAAGCGCGCTGATAAATTTTTCCTTCCTTGGTACGCGAAAACGGCACGCCAAAGTGCTCGAGCTTTTATGGAAGTGTTACAACAAGGGATTTGGCGAGAATGAGGCATTACTTGCCTCAATGACTGTTCTCGGCGCCTCGCGAGTCATATAGTGAATCGCGTCCTGGTCACCAAGCCAGTCAGAGCCTTTAACCTGGATAAACAAGTGGTCAATATATGCGAACGAATAAACGTAGACGCCTCCACGCAGGTCTTACAGTATCGTACATATGCCAACGCCAATCATCCTCGGTCATGTTCTTGAGAGACGTGAGTTAATACCACGCACGCGACATATGGTACACGTACTCCAAGAGCAGCATTGATACCACCCTGGTAACAAAGGTGAGTAGATATATAAGTGTAATGAGTGAGTAAAAACAAACCTGAGCAGCAACTGTGTGACTTCTCGTGGGGAACAACTTGGTGATGCATGCCGTGTTGAACCCAGCCTCTGCAAGACCAAAGGCAGCCCGCAGACCTGCACCCCCTGCGCCGCTGATCAAATAACGGTAAGAACCGCGAACAGTATACAAATCGCGAGAAAGGCGATAGAACAGGTAGCAAGACGACTCACACAACGATAGCGTCATACTCGTGCTCAATCAACGGGTATTTACCAGAAGACCACGACTAATTGTGCACCCGAGCCACATTCAGTCTTTGGAGAGTTCATAGGTGGGTTACGGACCTTGACCTCCTGGGCCTTGACGGGGTTGGTCGCAACGACTCTACGTGCTGGCGCAGAAGAGTGCAATGCACGACCCTGTGTGAGGGTCCTCGAGGCCTGTTTTCTGAGCATTTAGAGGTGCTGGCTGTTTCCAGTCGAGCAATTGCGTTGGTGGGCGTGGGCGAGAACGGAAAGAGGATGCGTCGGATGTTCGGAGTTCACGAGTTTGACCCGTAGGCGCTTGTTATTTCCTGGCCAATCAGAATCCATACAATTCTGTACACCGGGTCTCGAAAACCCGAAAAGCCAACAATTTGAAAACAAAACAAAAAACAGTCGTACAGTACAGGTAGATAGAACTACAACGGCTCTCGTTCTACGGTAGTACCCCCAAAGGATCATGCAACCGTGAGGGCGGCGTTTGAGTGGGTTGTAGGTTCTGCACCACAGCCGCTGGGGGTGTTAACCCCGTGGACGCCCTTGGTAATGGGGCCAGTGACGGCACCTCTGCTGAAAATCCGCCCAACGGGGAAGCAAAGTGCGACCGTGTGTGATTCCAGGGTGCCCGAGATTTTCCCTCTTGCACAGCAGGCGTTACAGTAAATGCTGTCGCCCTTGAGCCCATTGATCCGCCTAGTCGGGACGAATCGAACGACGAGCTCGGTGGAGACGGCACCACCGATTGTGGGGCGACTGCCCTTGGACGCGGTGCGTTGGCGCCTGGTATCGGGGCTGCGGACCTTGACACCGGGGGTGCCGGAATAACGTTCTCATTGAACGGCGATCTTGGCTCCTCTGTTGACGTGGCAGCGTGTTCCTGTTTCTCTTGTTGTGCCTTCCGCCGCTTCTTGAACTCTTCCTCACTCATCAACCTTTCCTCGTCCACATCCGTGCTTCCACTAATGAGCACGTCGCGTACATACGCTAGCGCTTCAAGCGCTTCGCGCTTGCTCTCCCGTACTTTCTTGGCGCGTTCCTCTGACTGGTCAGCATCTCCGTCGAGCAGCAGCGTGTCGACGATCCAGCTGACAGATGCGCCAAGTGTGCGTTGTACAGAGCGTAGCTGGGTAATATCACGCTCCACCTCGAAGCGCGTCCGCGGCTCCCATGGGGGACGTTCCTCAGGCGGCCTTTCGTCCGTGAGGGGATAGGCCGCGTATGCTGCTCCATGTGCCGGCGTGCGGACTAGGTTTGCTGCAAGATCCGGCAGGTTTTTCTTTAGCAGAGAGTCACCACTCGTTAGTGGTTATAAAAAGCAAACAGTGAACGAGATGAACCTTTATCTCAGACACGGCATTCATGAACGTCTTATTGATGCCTAGCGCTTCTCCACGATCCAACAAGCCCTTCGCAAACTCCGGTAGGTTCAACTGACCGCTTCCTGCTCGCCCTAGCGATCCACGGCTGCTGGGACCTGTATCGGGTGGCGCGCGAGTTTCGGATGCACTCTTCCGTCGCCCTCCGGGTCGTCCGTTTCGCTTGCGGGGGGTTGACAGTGGTGGCTCTGGCACCTCAGTGGGGAGATTGAGCAGGTTGTGGTTCTCAAAAACGATAGATGCTCCGGCAGCAGGCGTGGGTGACATCTGTAGTGTCAAAGCTTGTCGTATGAGAAGCGCGGTGTGATGAGGTGCTGCAGAAGCCGTAGAAAACGCCGGAAGAGTGGACGAGTAGCGAAGGAGGCATGTCAGTTGCCCGCTGTAGTCCAAGGGTATTACTGTATGATTGGTGAGCTCGTGTTTACAAGTGGTACAAGTGACGCACATTGATTCCGTATCCGAACAAGCATGGCCACACAAATCCAGAGCGCTACCTCGAGTGAAGGGTCCACCGCAAACAACCCGTCCCATAACACCATGGCGTCGTGTATGTTGAATTCTCTGGTAAACAACAGCCGCAACCACCGACTATGATGCCCCACTGTCAATCTGCCAACTAAGAGACGCGAAAGCAGAATGCACCCACATTCCGTACATCTGGGGTTCAATGCCTTCTGCCTGCAAACGTTCCCAAAGAACGGGATCGACACTCTGGAGCAATTCTCCCTGTACACGGTTACACGCATGAAGAATTGGCGTTACGTGCGGCGCCGTGCTCCCCTGCCCGTTCAGATGCACTAGGCCAGCAACCGTACGTACCTGGCGTTGGGGCAATTCACGCCACTCGTACCACTGCCCTGCGCCACTCATGACACTGTCAAAGAGGGCCCACGCATCTGCGGCAACCCATCTACGTGCGCAGAGTTCGGAAAAGTCGTCTGACTCTGACGTGTCAGGCAGAGAATCGAAGTCGACGGCGTAGTAAATCGGCGCGAGGAGTTCGTGCATGCCTTGCCGATAGCCAACATGGGGGTACAGTACCGCATAGAGAAAGAGGATCGATGCGAGCTGGGATTGGACCGCGGGTGCTCGGAAATAACCGATGTCAGGAAAGCTACGGTAGAGGGTGTCGAGAAGTGTGAACGGGAGGGAAGGGGAACGAGTAGTAGAGGTAGGGCTTACGTGCGCTCCACGTCCTGAGCGATTGTCTTGCGCAGCTCCACCGTTGCAAACCACTCCCTCCATGGATTCTAGATTAGATACACGATCAGCGCATTTTTTCCCAAAGGCGAATTCGTCAGGGAGACAGAACGGCGGACACACCTCATCATGTAGGCTAAGGGGATTGTTGCGCTCCAGATTTCCAGGTTGCTCTGTGCGTGTAGGCAATTTCTCACCACCAGGTACAACAAATCCGTCCTCGTAACTCCCGTCTGGTGCGCGCATCTTCTCAAGCAATAACTCTGTGAATTGCTTGCGCGACGAACTGAGGGCATGCCTGTATGAAGTTGGATTGGGGGGTAGTTCGAGTTGAGGGTGGATAGGGTCAACTGGAGTAAGAAAGATCTCCAAAAGAAGTCAGTGGTGTATGGAATCGGGAATATAAAAGGGGCGCTGTACCTTCCAAGCGAGACTGCGTCCTGGCACGCCAGACGATGCGAACGAGTCCGATACGTCGAGATCGAACAGCCTTCCTCCGAGGGCGGCATCTTTGATCTTGGAGATGCTAAGGCCGGAGTTGAAGAGATAGTCATACGAACTCCTGCCGTCTATATCAGCCAGCATTCAGACGTATGGCAGGGCGGCAGCGGACTTGAGGGCCGCAGTCGACGGGCGAGTATGAGTGCCTTCACCGTCACCTCGCGCCGCCATTCTGTATCAGGGATTCGTGTGAGCTGTATTGTATGGCACTGCACGTCGAGTGTGGACGTGATAGATGGTGTAAGACAGACACCGTTAATGAGAGGGTTGACACTGGGTTGACGGTGAACACCCTTCACGCTTGCGCCTGATGAGCACAGGGCCACGTGATTCCCTATTACCAGTGCACATGTATGATAGCACTCAGGCTCTGATACCACTTCAGTATGTAGTTGGCCTTTACATGGGTGCGGGGTATCAGATCTACCAAATAACCATACTAATATCCCCGACAAAAATGACAGTCACTTCTCGTACGGGCCGTATCAAAACCACATCGAGACAGAGAAACTCATCTCCTCGCTTCTCATGGCATGCCACCAACCGGGTGGGAAGAACAAAACATCGCTCGGTTCGAGTGTCGCACTCAATGCCTCAGGCACTGCGTATTTCCAGAATAAGGGGAACCTGTCCCTATCCTGATCGGAGAACACGTCAACCTGAGCTGTATTGGTCATGGAGGGCGCCAGTTGATTTGCGGCCGGATTACGCGCGCGTTCGCTGTCAGAAGCTGGTGATGGTGGCGGGTACGGATACATCGCCTTCGTGACGCTGGACGTCGGTGGTGCTAACCAGACTGTCTTGCGACCGACGACCTGAGCTTTGGTTACATGAGCCATGGGAACACGCGAATGGAAAGCAACGCTTCAAAGCCACGTCAATCAGGAAACAGGCGCTTACCGTAGGAGTTGAAAAACGGATCCTGGGCGCCACGCTGATAAACGAGCTCTCAATTTAGTAGCAGAATAGGGCATACCGTGTGCGCCGGCGACACCGTCCCTACGCGACCGAGCCATGCGCTCAAGACGAGCTCTTCCTCATTATTTGGCGGTCTATAAAATGGATATGTGACCGGCGCTTGTGGAGCAGTAAAAACATAGTCAGGGACGAGGATGTCCTCTCTTAATGCAGGAAATTGGGAAAGGAGATTGTGCTGCGCCATGTATAGGATTGGCTGCGCATGACTCGAATCCTTCTCAAGGGCGTCCAAAAAGTCATCCCAGGGCATCATTCGTTGGGTCCAATCATTGGAACGGTAATCGTTCCCCACTTCTACCGGGACCACTCGGCCACGCCCAGCAACTGAACGTAGATAACGAATTGAGTGCCACGGATGCTCATTCATAGCAGGCCAGTTTAACGCATACCCCGTTAAGATGAACGGCCGTTCGAGGAGCTCGCTTCGAAAAACAGACAAAGATGGTGGGTTAACCAATTTGAGGATGGTGTTGGATGAGGTTGCAAGAGCTGGTGTACTTCTATCGGACAGAGGTTTGATCGGGATAAAAGCGGGCTTAGGAGAACACTCGAAGGGCTCGCGGGGTAAACATGTGGCTTGTATTGTCAGTATAAGGTCCTGGATGAGTGTCCACACGCCTTGGCCAGGAGCCCCGGCAATAACCAAAGCATGGTCGAGACGCGCGACGCAGGACGTGGCGGTCTGCTCGTCTGGGGTTTGTGAAGAAGTAAGATTTGCCAAAGAACGTAGTATGCTCGCGTCTGAATAAAGATGACGCCATTGAATGGGATCTGCACCGCGGGTGGCGAGCATATTAGAATAGGCTTGTTCAATGAGTTGGTCGAGTTCCCGGGAAGAGTCGGGGCCGAGACAGTGATTAATAGTGAGACAATTCGCAGCGTTCTGCAGTATATGGATATGTTCTTCTCCGCATTGTGCAAGCTCTATGAAGGAAATAGTTAGAGCGAAGAAGATATGCGGAAGAAAGAAGTCACCTTTTGAATAAGATTGACTAAGGATGCGGCGCAACGAGTCACTCGCGAGCCGAAGTGACCAGTGCATTTTTGTTTTGCACGGGAACGGAAGTACAGACGAGACGACCAAATTGGGCGAGAAGTTAGGCGAGGATTGACGGCTAGGACAAATGAGGTAAATGAACTGTCACGCGATATTTGCATCTTCGTCACACGCGTCAGTCAGCGGGACTGATAAAAGGTCGCGAGCGGGTTCATGGGCCGTGAGAACCATCCCCAAAGCAAATCAATATTTTGTAGCCACTCCCCGGCTCACCGGCCCGGCCCGAATTCCTTTCCTTTTTGCGTTATGTCTTCAAGGTCGGCCCGGATTCTCCGCATCTGACGGACTCTGGTTAACTTTGGTTAACGGATAGGTTGGACCGGCTCCTCCTTTTACTCGACACTGGTTCAACAACCTCAGTGAGGACAACAGCAGCTAAACAATTGGCCCAACTTGCCGCAAAGAGCGTTATTTCAGATGTCGCTCTTGAAGACGATGTCAAGGCACATCGTCATCATCAACCTCTCGGTGATCCATCTGGGTGGACTGAGCTTATGGCCGTCATAGCCAGGGTTCGTGAATATAAACTTTTCGGCACTCATTTTGACGTTATTTTTGTCTCTAGGTTCTTCCCTATCTTCACTCTAGATCTCATGAAACTCGGTCGGCTGCTTCAAACGCGCTCTTACAGATGTTCTCTCTCGTCCCCCTCTGGCACCCTTTTCAGGATGGCGCCCCCAACTCGGATGAGTGGCAGGTTTCTTCGTCACCCTCTGATTTTCCTATGGTTACTGTCGAAGAACTCGTGCGGAAAGGCACCCTTCTTCTCGCCTCATCCGGCAAGGAATTTATAAAGCCAAATGGCATTCTTTCGTCCTCCAGTGAAGTCAAGAAAGCACGCAAAGAAGCCATGGGTCGCCTTGGTCTTGATTTCCTCTACGAGTTTGGCGCGAATGACGACATGGACTTCGATAAAGAGCTGGCAGCTGGAAGTGAGCCAGATGCTCAGGCTCCTGGGGAAAACGAGGCCGCCATGAATGTAGATCCTCCCCCGGTATCGGGTAATCTTTCTCTGGACGTGAATACAAAATCGAAGAAAAGGTCGCCTTCTCCGCGCTCCAAGTCAACAACCCCTGTCGCTCCCTCTCCATCTGTCCCGTGCCCTCTTCAGCCAGACGAAGATTTGAGTGGTCTTTCCGCTCGTGAACGCAATCGATTGAAACGGAAGCGCAAGCAGGGCAACACTGCTTTTGTACATGCGCCCCCGTCGACATCAAGTACCAAGTTCCAGCCGACAGCCGCTGGCCCAGCGAATAAGTAAGTTACATACGTCTGACGTTTTCTTGAATCATCATCGTGTTGCAGGGCACGCCTCGTTTCTACAGAAGACAAACCGGCTCCACCTTCGAGAGTTGAAAGTCCGACAGCCCCTGAGAAGGTCATTATTGATCCCTCGAAGGGGGGTGCTGTCTCTCCGAAGACGTCTCAGCAGTCTCGGGCCTTGGAGGTTGAACCAGGGCACTGGGTATGGGATGGCCTAGTCAAGGTTCTCGAGGTTGATCTATTCAGTCCTGCGTGGGAAGTACGACACGGCGCTGCGATGGCTTTGCGCGAGTTACTGAAAGCACAGGGTAAATATGGCGGGACGAAAGGTTTTTTTTTTTTTTTCGATGTTACATTCTCTTATACTTACTTGATCACAGTCGGTGCATCTCTTGCGGAAAACGGTGATTGTCATGAACGATGGTGCAATGGACTCGCAGCCAAACTTCTCTGCATTTTCATTCTTGATAGATTTGGGGACTTCGTCTCAGACCAGGTTGTCGCGCCTGTCCGTGAGACCGTTTCACAGACCCTCGCATCCCTACTCTTGCACATGCCGCGCCGCTCAGTGCTGCACGTGCACTCGGTTCTTTTACAAATGATCCGGCAAGACTTCACTCTCCCTACTGGCGCGAAAGGTCCGGGGAAGGAGAAGAGCCATATTTGGGAGGTACGACATGCTGGACTACTGGGGATCAAGTACGAGGTCGCGGTTCGGAGCGATGTGGTTGAAGCAGAGGGGGGTGACACAGAAGACGAGGTCAAAGTCAAGGGTGGTTCCGAGACATGGGTTACCGTGAAGACAGAGGCAGTTGGTGAAGATGCAGGCATAGAGAACGATGTGGATGCGCAGATGAAGGTCACCCAAGAGGGACGTGGCGTCAAGGTGGAAGCTTATCTCCTTGATCGGGGGCCTCAACATATCTTGCAGGACGTGGTTGATGCTGCTGTGCTAGGGCAAGCGTTTTCTTTGTTGAGGTGTCTATTTCTCACTGACTCTGCAAGTACACAGACTCGGTGACCGTGACGACGACGTTCGCTCGGTGGCTGCATCTTGTCTCATTCCCGTGGCGACTCATCTTGTCCGGCAATTACCAACGTGTCTAAGTCTTGTATTAGCTGTGCTGTGGGACTGTCTCGGTGACATGAAGGACGACCTGAGCTCGAGTGTCGGCGCTGTCATGGATCTACTCGGTAGTGCTTGTTTTTCTGTGCCGTCTATGAGTGCTGATATCCTTTAGGAAAACTTGTTTCTTATGATGAAGTGATTGAAATTCTAGGCAACAGCTCAGCTTCGTGCGTCTTATTGCAGCCATATGTGCAGCCTAGAGTTTAAGTTTCATTCCCAGATTACCACTCACCGACCTCGCCCCCAAGCTCTTCCCGTTCTTCCGACATACTATACCGATGGTCCGCCTTGCGGTTGTTGAAACACTGCACTCTTTTATGAACGTCGCCTCCCTTCCAAAGGGCTGGGTTGCCACCCCTCTTCTTCGTCTACTCTTCCAGAACCTTATTGTCGAAGAGCGTACAGACGTACGCATTGCGACCGTCGCTGCTTGGAATACTGCTATCGAGCTTTTACGGTCACAGCCCGGCTGGATGGAGCTGGTCATTGCCTCACCCCAATTACTCGAGTGGTTCGAAACCATGATGAGCCCCATGGGTTCCCCAATCGACGCATCAGGATTTTATGATCCCTTGGCCTCTGAAAACGCCACACAGGTGGCGACAGAACGGCATAACGTAGACAAAAACATGCTAACCCAAGATCTTACTCTTGTTCAGCCGAACACAGTATGGAAGGCACGAATCGCGGCCGGGACTGCTATGGCTTATCTCATCGCGTCTTGGAACTCGTCGGTGCGTCTTTGTCCACTATATCGTAGGTCGCCGCCTTACGTAGACAGCAGGCCCACGGCGTAGACGACACTTTCCAATCAATTCTTCTTCATTACGTCGATTCGAGTAGCATGCTGCAGAAGGTCCTCGCCGCCATCGTCGTTGAAGAGTGGGCAAAGCATTACGAGGTGGATCTCTCAACCTCAAAGCGCCAGCCGCTCATGGAGGCATCCACCCTGGCTCGTGAGATGAGCATTCGTACTTTGGCATGGTTGCAGAGCGAGCCCCCTACTGCGTACCACGAGATGGCCTTCGCACTCGCGCGTATTCACGGAGAGTGCACACATCTCCTGCAGAGCTTTGCCTTCGACTGCAAGGTCCCTTGGACTGATATTCCTACCCTTGGCACGGAGATAGATCTCACAGATTCCAAGGAAGGCGGGTTTTCGCTGGCATCCGCTGAAGCAGTTGTGGAACAGGATTACCTTAAGCTGAAGGAACGAATCGGAAAGGCGAAGAAGCGGGAGCTGGCTGTCATCTCAGAAAAGCGCAAGACAGTCCTATCCAGCATCGAGCGGTACAAAGAAGTCAAGACACAGCATGATATTCGTGTCTGTGCGGCCTTCGCTGCCGCATATGTGGCCCTCAAGAGTACCCCGGATAAAGTCAGCCCAATTGTGAAGGGTGTAATGAATGGGATCAAGGTATGCTCCACGCCTCAGCCCATAAGCGTCAGAAGGTTGACTTTTTTTGCAGAACGAAGAGAACTTCGATCTCCAAACACGCTCAGCTGTTGCCGTTTCTTCCTTCGTTGATTTCTGTGCTCTCCATGGCCTTACCCAACCCCCCGATAAGATCGTCAAGAACCTCTGCACCTTTTTGTGCCAAGACGTTGAGCAGACGCCGACCTTTGCCTACCACAAGAAACATCTCTCTGGTATCCTATCCTTCCGAGGTCCTTCGAAAGGGGCAGAGAATGGCGTACCGGAAGAGGACAAAGCCGAAAGCAGAGAAAGGGCGCGCCTGTCACGGCGCGGTGCAGGGCTAGCTTTTGTCAAGCTTTCCACTAAGTTTGGGGAGAAGCTTTTAGAGACCATTCCAAAAATGTGGCAATCGATGGCTGGGGGTATTCTTAGCGCTTGTGCAACAGGTACGAACACCATACAGGGTGGAATGCGACCTGACCTTGTATTCTTTACAGACTCGCCAGATGCTGTAGACGACCTGATTGGCCGCCAGCACGGACAAGATGTCATCGACTCTCTTAGCGTACTCGAGGCCGTAGTCCCGACCCTCCATCGAGATCTTTGGCCAAAAATACGGGAGCTCTTCCCCCTTATTGTTATGGCTCTTAGAAGCCGCTTTGCTATCATCCGACAGTCCGCTGCACGGTGCTTTGCTGCTATCTGCGATGTAATGACGGTCGACGCTATGCGCTTCGTCATCGAGGTGATACTACCATACCTTGGCGATACCCTCGTAAACTCAAACCGACAAGGAGCCACGGAAGTGGTCTTTAGTACGTGTACGTCTACCATCGGAGGATTATTGCTCACTAGCACCATATACCCATAGACGTCATTCAGAGATTGGATCATAAAGCGCTACCCTACGTTATTTTCCTCGTGGTTCCAGTTCTGGGACGTATGAGTGATCCAGATGACGACGTTCGCGCGACAGCCACAAACACATTTGCCTCTCTTGTTAAGATGGTCCCTCTCGAGGTAAGACAAGCTGTAGTTACCCTGCGCTCACTGCTTAAATTCATCATAGGCTGGTCTGCCCGACCCTCCGGGCTTTCCCGGAGAATTGCTGAAGCGACGAGAAGAAGAGCGACAATTCTTGACACAGCTCCTGGACGGCAATAAGGTCGAAACGTACGACATGCCTGTGAAAATTAAGGCAGAGTTGCGAAAGTACCAACAAGATGGCGTGAATTGGCTGGCATTCCTTGCCAAGTACCAGCTTCATGGGATTCTCTGCGACGGTGAGAGTGATTTGGTTGCAGATGATCGCCAAAATGACGCCAAATTTAGATATGGGCCTTGGGAAGACTTTGCAGTCGATATGTATCCTCTCTAGCAAGCACTTCGAGCGAGCGAAAAAATACAAAGAGACGCAATCACCAGACGCCGTTCATCTACCTTCACTCATCATTTGTCCTCCTACCTTGACTGGGCATTGGTACTACGAGATCCTCAAGTACGCCGATAATTTGAAGCCTATCATGTTTGTCGGCAACGCTCGCGAACGTCAACGGCTCGTACCAAAGCTGAAAAAGCACGACGTTGTCATAACGTCGTATGAAGTTGTCCGTAACGAAGTTGCCACTCTGGAGGAGTTTAATTGGCACTACTGCATCCTCGACGAAGGTCACGTCATCAAGAACGCAAAGACCAAACTCACTAAGGCAGTCAAGTGCATCCGCGCAAACCACCGCCTCATACTTTCCGGTACCCCAATCCAGAACAATGTCTTGGAGCTCTGGAGCCTGTTTGACTTCTTAATGCCGGGTTTCCTGGGCTCCGAGTCTTCGTTCAATGAGCGGTTTGGTAAACCTATCCTTTCCAACCGAGACGGAAAGTCGAAGAATAGCGAAGCCGGTACGTGCCTGCTTAAAGGGTATCTTGCGATGAGGCCACAGGCTTATGCTACATTTCAGCGGCTTTGGCTTTAGAAGCGCTGCATAAACAAGTCCTACCTTTCCTCCTGCGACGCCTGAAAGAAGACGTCCTGAACGATCTACCACCCAAGATCATCCAAGACTATTTCTGCGAGCTTTCCGAGATGCAGAAACAGCTTTACGATGATTTTTCAAAGTCGCAGGCGAGACTGACGGCGGAAGATGCCGTTAGACATGCAAAATCTGGCGAGCAGCAACACATCTTCCAGTCATTACAATATCTGCGGAAATTATGTAACCATCCGGCCATGGTCCTTAAGACGGACGAGGAGGTAACTGGCGTTTTGAAGAGGGTTGGGCAAAAACCGGAAAAGGCGAACTTGTTTGATATCAACCACGCCCCTAAATTGCTTGCTCTAAGGTCTGTAAGATTATGATCTTGGGTCTAATGTTCAAATTTACTAATGACGTTCGTTTTGTTTCCCGGCCAGACAACTTCTTATTGACTGTGGCATCGGCGGGACACCAGCACTTGCCAACACAAGCGACCTTGTGAAGAGCGAACTCGCAGATGCCGAGCCGGCATCGTCGACCTCGGGGGCATTTTCACAGCACCGAGTCCTAATATTTTGCCAGATGAAGCAAATGCTTGACATCGTCGAGAATGTCCTCTTCAAGAAGCACATGCCTTCAGTCACATACATGCGCCTGGATGGGAGTACGGATGTAAACAAGCGCCATGCGGTCGTCCAAACGTTCAACTCCGACCCTAGCATCGACTGTCTTCTCCTCACGACTCATGTCGGAGGGCTCGGTTTGACACTTACGGGTGCTGACACCGTCATCTTTGTGGAGCACGATTGGAACCCAATGAAGGACCTCCAGGCTATGGACCGCGCTCACCGCATAGGACAGAAGAAGGTTGTTAACGTATACCGCTTGATCACGAAAGGAACCCTGGAAGAGAAGATCATGGGGTACGCTATGTGGTTCCTTGTCGTTGCACGAAACTGATTTTGCTCTAGTCTGCAGCGCTTCAAGCTCAATATCGCAAACTCAGTTGTTACGCAACAAAACTCCGGGTTGGCATCGATGGACACGGACTTGGTTTTGGACTTGTTTAGGCATACGTCCGTGGAAGAAGATGGGCCTGGTACGAAGAAGGACAACGACCAGCATCCCACAGCCGGTCCCCACAAAAACATTCTCAGTGGATTAGAGGATTTGCCCGCAGAAGAGGAGTACCAAGACTTAGACCTTTCTTCCTTCATGACCTCGATCGGTCGCTAATGCTCTTTGTGCATTTTGTTCTTATGTTTATTCGGTTGCATTCTTCGTGCGAACATTGGCTGACTAGTAGATACCGCTTTTTGTATTGCTACGCCCATTCTTAATCCATGCAGAGTAGTGTATGCAAGGCAAAACCGTAGTGAGGAAATAGACGTCGTGTATCGCCTGGATCAGAAATCAACTAATGTAGCTCGACTACTGAGCATTTGGACACTGCGTCGAAGATACAGTACCGAGGGAGACTCGGAGTAAATATAGTCACGAAGGGGACGATCGTGTTTACACCCTGCGCTGACAAGCTAAATTCCCAGAACCCACACCTCTAGGTCCGGATGTAGAGTTAATGGCTACTGGTGGTATCAGTCAGGCAAGAGTTGCCCCCTGAGGAGATGAACTTTGGGGATGACCGCGTAGAAAGGTCCAGCGTGCATTCAATGTCAAATGCGACTGCCGCATAAATGCCCCTGAACGGTCTCCAGGTGAGTTCGCGCGTGTGGCCAAGGTTGAAGCTTTGAGGCTTGAAGCTTGAAGCTTGAAGAGCGACGATGAGATGAGGGCTTGTGTGACCTCGACCGCTAGAGTAACACTGACGTTCCCCTTCGGCCTGGCTGTAAAGAGTGCGGGCACAATTCAGTGCTATATGTGATTATCACATGACCGCATGACTGACTCGACGCTACCCTGGGTCTTGCGTCCTTGATTGTGGCCAATTATTGCAGTGTCATATGTGCGCCCATGTCAGCCGCAACGTACCGTCCAGCGGTGCCCATTACTCCTCAAAACGATGCGTTTCCCCAAGTTATTACTGCCCTCTCATTTGACCTCGTTTCTGACACTCTCTGGGCTGGAGCAAACACCGGGAACGTCACCGCCTATTACACCCCTCGAGGCGTGCGAGGGGTGACTTTTCCTGTAGGAGGGGGTTTGGCGGTAAACAAAGTGGTCGCGGATGAGACTCAGGTTCGAGCTTGTGATGCCGCAGCGGAAGGAGTGGGTGCATGGAGCAGAGGAGGAGTAAATAAATGGTATTACCGGTACGCGGTGGGCTTGCCACATTTTCAGAGCTATCGAATAACGCTCTGTCAAGCCCCCCTATAGCTATCACGACATTTTCCGGCACGTTGAGTTCCTCGAAGACGCTCGCGGTCTCGACCACTGCTCCCGAAATTGTGCTCCTGAACGCTGCGACAGGGAGCGTGACAAGACAGGCACCCGTGCCATCCATTATCCGACAACTTCATTTCACCCATACCTTCCTTCTCTCCGGTGATTCAGATGGATTTCTGCGCTGCCACGATCACAGGACGGGACTGAGAAGAGAGAACGGCTCAGAAAGTGTGGTCAAGGCCCATGCGAGCGAGATGCAAGGTCTGCAATCTAGCGGTAATTATGTTTACACCATCGGGTGGGGATTGAGGTGAGATATTGCTCCTACTTCAAGTCCTTCAGTTCCCAACTGCTCCCAGGCAGTCACGGCCGGTCCCTGATCCCTTGGTCAAAATATATGATCTTCGGTCCATGAAACCTTTACCTCCCGTCCCATTTCCTACGGGACCTGCCTTTATTAATGTGCTCCCTAAGCGCTCCTCTAGTTTAGTGGTCACCTCAAATCAGGGACTCGTTAACATTGTGGACACGTCTAATCCAACAAGTGCAAATGAGTTTTACCAGGTGATTGTCACGAGCCTTTCACTGGGAACGTGTTTCATTCTCATCCTGAGCTTTCTAGCTGGACACACATGCCTTTATCAGTTCTGCAGCCGTCTCCCTTACTGGGGCGTATATGGCATTTGGCGACTCGGATGGAGTTATCCACATTTTGACAGCAGCTAACGAGGATACGCCCTTCAATGGATACGAAGGTCAGCCTGTTGAATGGGCAGACTCGCCCGATCCACTACCAGAGATCGAGTGGACCGACAGAACGTAAGTCTCGCTTGCGATTCATTGCTAGTGTTATATATCTTGCTCTATTCTAGACCCCTGAACAGTATCGGCCTTCCGTTTTATAATATTCCCCTTCTCTCCTCTTGGACTCCACAGCTCGAGTCCGTCAAGGTTTCGACTGCGCCTATGAAAATCCCCCAATCGGTATTGTCTGCTATTAAGACGAATGACGGAATAGCCTATGCTCCCCTCCCACGTGAGCTCAAAGGCCGTAGAAACATGATAACGGTTGCAACACCAAAAGATCAAGGTCGTTTCAGAAGTGGGAAGCCCAGGAGCGACGTAAGCGATGTAGCGACACGTGTTCCTCCGCGGCACCAATAACCCTTCGTTACAGCCAGAAGTTGAACCAACTGGGGGCAATCATTTTCCAGATGAAGCGCCACCTCGCTATCATAAAGTGGAGATCGAATATTCGAAGTTCGGTGTGGAGGACTTTGACTTCGCGTGAGATAGTCTCTCTGTTATCGCCCGAGCGATTCCGGGCTCACTTGTTTTTTTAGTTTTTTTAACAAGACGGAATTCAGCGGCCTAGAGACCCATATACTGAACTCATACACCAATTCCCTTCTGCAAGTTTTGCATTATTGTCATCCAATCAGGAGAGTTGCAAAGTCACATATCACTTCTCGCTGTCCAAACGAGCACTGCCTCCTCTGTGAGCTTGGATTCGTCAACCGTATGCTAGAGGATGCGAAGGGGAAAAATTGTCAATCAAGCAACTTTTGTAAGACAGTTGGAGTTCTCGCTCAGTGTAGGTCCTGCCTTGACCGAATCATGCATCTTCCTGATGCTTTACCTCATAGCTGTAAACGCCATCGAACTCATTGATTATGGTGGGGACTTGGCCGAGACGAACTACGTGCATATGATACAGATGTTCCACAGGTTCCTAGTGGACCACTTGGCCATTGAAGATGTCTATCAAAACAATCCGACCTTGCTTCCCCCTGACCCATCTTTTCCCCAACGCACTGTAGACTCACCGCCAATTGCTCAGCTCTTCGGCATGTGCTGTCGGACCGCCGTCTCGTGCACGTATTGCAAAGCTGTGAAAGAGAAAGAACAGGTCACGTTCGTTGTAGATCTCATTTACCCTCGGAAGGTCAATCGTGCGCTCCGACTCCTCCACTCTCACTCACTTCTCCCTAGGGTCAAGATTGTGATCTCGTCTCGGTACTACAAGCGTCACTTCTTAGACAAATGAGCCACAAGGCAACTTGCCTGAATTGCAAGGTACCAAGGACGGTTGATTCTAATCGTTTTGTTGCGACGTCGGATCTGCCACCCGTTTTGGCTGTGAATGCAAACGCATACAACGAAGAAACTCTCGAACACTGGTTGGATACTCGCAAGCAGATATTCTTGGCACCAACTGTCGAGTTGTATGGACAACTTTATGAGGGCGAAGAGCCGACATTTGTGACTTATAACTTGAGGGTAAGTACCTAACCTTTGCGACCGGCCATGATGTTGATAGCCTTCCAGGCCATAATTGTCCAAGTGCTCAGTAAGGAGGGGCGTTCTCATCTCGTGGCCATCGTGAAAAGTAAGTGCTCTGTGCGCCGCACAAAATCCAACCCTGAAATCAGCGGAAGTCCCAGAAGCGGAAGATATTGAAGGTTCGTTCAGCTCTTGGTTTGTTTTCAACGATTTTTCGGTACAGAATATCTCCGAGGAGGAGGCCTTGAGCTTTCCTGGAAAATGGAAGGTACGACCGTTCGATGTGTCGAAATTACTCACACACCGGTTGTACCATAGGTCCCCGCCATCTTATATCTAGAGCGAGCAGACTGTCAAGGACAGTTTGATTACTCTAAATTGACCGATACCATCGATACTTCAATCCTGAGCCAAGATACTTCAATCTCTGTGTTAGTATTACTGGCATTATCCACGGCATAGTCGCACTAATGCTGGTGTTAGGCATCGAGACGCGAGTCTGATCAGGCACGAGCCTCTGGGATCTGGAGAGCTACCACGTCCCGGAATGCTCGTCGCGATTGACGCAGAATTTGTTCAGATGCAACAAGAGGAGACAGAGTATCGGTCAGATGGAACCAAGAAAGTCCTTCGCCCTGCGCGACTTAGTCTTGCTCGCGTCTCTGTCCTGAGAGGCGACGGCCCGAAGCAAGGGGTTCCCTTTATCGATGATCATATACACACCAGCGAAATTATCGTGGACTATTTGACAGAATTTTCGGGGATTAGATGTAAGCCCACTTTCTCATTGAATTTGTATCTCGCCCTCAAGTCCTCCAAGTTGGCGACCTCGACCCTCACACCTCGCCTTACACACTAACACCGCTGAAAGTCGTGTACAAGAAGTTACGCGTGCTAGTAGATCGGGGGTGCATTTTTATCGGACACGGCCTCTCAAAGGACTTCAGGATCATCAGTGAGCCCTATTCTTCCTTCGACTTTCACTCACCGAGACCACCCCATCCTTAGACATCTACGTTCCCCCAGAGCAAGTGTACGACACGGTAGATCTTTACTTCCTGAGAGAGCGTCAGCGTCGCCTTTCGCTTCGTTTCCTTTCGTGGTTTGTGCTTCATGAGAACATCCAGACCGACACGCACGACTCGATCGAGGACGCGCGCTCTGCTCTGACGCTTTATAAGGTCTACGAAGACCTCGAGGAACAAGGGGTCGTTGATGAAAAACTAGATGAGCTCTATAGAGAGGGGCGCAAACACGTACGCTTTCACTTGTACGACCCCCGACCTTGCCGTTCACATAGTGCAGAATTGGAAACCTCCAGCCCCTCTGAAAACGGAGCCCGCATCCCCTGCGGTACCTCCACCTGCGCAGGCCGCGACTCAGCCGAATGCCCTCCCCATAATGCGCAGCAGCATGACACCCGCCCCTTTTGTCCCGAGCGGTTTCCAAGGTGGCGCTTTCGCAGGATTTCAGCAAAGCGGCTCTTCAAGCCGTAGTCACTGGCGCCCCGGATGAGGAATCAGGAATCATCTTGCCTTTATGAGATCCGCTCCACCTCCAGCCTCCAGCCACTGGTAGTTATGTTGCCCGGTCATCTTAGGATGTTATACGACGGAACTAGACGCGATATTATTTTCTGCACATATTCGTGCGATCTAATTCAAACGGGATAAAACAATGAGAGAGCTCAATCTAGGTAATCGAGTCAAGACTGGGCGCTGCAGGGTTCCTCGTTAACTAGCCGTAAGAAGAGGTGTGTTGGAGTGTGTGGAAGACAATTCACGCTAAGTTATGGTATTGTGCCCCCCTTTTTTTTTCCAATCCATTTGAGTGCTCGGTATTGTGCCTTTACCGAAGGGAACTCAAGGCGTTTTCCGCCAACAGTCTACGGAAAAATGTTGCTGGACTGAAATCTTGCGTGTCACATCGGTGCTCATTAATGCTCATTGCCTACGGGCCGACCTGAGTGACTCACGGCTAGCAAGACTTTCGGTGACATCGGACGAACGTAGTATCCAGGTCCGATCCCACTGCAACGAGCGAAACTTCCTCCCAGTCGTGACTAAAGAAACTGTACCGTAGTAAGAGCCAGCTTGGATTCGGACCATGCTAATCGGTGTTTACACACCTCCCATGCCAGATCGTGCCCCCCAGCCACATGTGACGCGTGCCATGCCTTTCAAGTTTCCGGATGAGGAGTGTTGGAACCAGTGGCGTGGCGTATCACACAAGTGCAACAAACTAAGAAAAAGGTCTGGTCTGTGTCTCTGAACACTCCGCGGGAGGTCACGGGGACGAACCATCACCAGTTGTGTATAGTTTGGTGTAGTGTCGCGATTGGCACCGTTATCTAGGCGACGGCACGGCACCTTGCCACCAATGACTTGGCCGCATAATTATCCTCTTTCGTACAATCCTGGGCTCTTGGGCACCATGTCCACGGCTTGTCGATAATAGTACCCGGTACGGTACGGTATATCCGTGGGACTCAGGCGTTCGATCATGCCTATCGGGACACGTGACTCAGATCTCCATGAGGCAGTGCCTTCTGTGACGAACGATGTTAGTGTCTTTTTATTTTATTTCGGATGCATCTTGGGATCCATCAGAGTACACTGGCACCAGACCTTCGTAAAACCTGCGCGAGATAAATTGGTAGATGTCACATTGGTAACTCACAAGCAGTAAATGAAGCTTCGTTCGAGAGAATATTCGTCCCGCACCTAAACGTTTGAAGGCGAAAACAAAAAGAAGCATATGGCTGATCAAATGACGACGACGCCGCAATAGACAACTTACTGTATCAGTCACAGACTACAGCAACCGTGGCGGCGAGGCTGGGGAGCGCACCGTCGGAGTCCAGGTAAGCCCCCCACCAAATAAGGATGTCTTTGCTCTTGCTCTCTTCGTCAATTGATCCCACTATTACATGTAAGAAGGGTGTTGAGCACTGTTATCGGAAACGGATCAACGCCCCTTGCAAACCTTTCGTATGATCCTCGACTTGTTGGTGTGTTCATTTTTGTCGAGATTCTTCTTTTTCTTCCAGAGGGAAAGTCACCTAACAACGGCTAGATTTTTGCCACGGGGAGATGTGGCCCTCACGCAGCCTTTGTTCATTCACCTGATCATGCAATAGTGTTGGTGACTATCTACTATTCACTGCACAATTTTCACTCTCACACACAGAATATTCCCTTTCGAACCTTGACTATTTAACGGGTGCCAGCCACGAAGGTTTGGGATTGAGCGCTTGCGGTGACCAGGGCACCGAAAGTGCCTCGAAATTGTGCCCACATGCAGTCAGCGTCATGAACGGGACTACCTTCGTGGCCTGGACTCAGGTGTGCCCCGACGATGCGCGCGCAGTACGCCCCGTCAGTGGAGTAGCTCCTGGATTTAAATACCCGCAACCAAGCTTGGTCGCGGGCCACCTGAGACCCATACCCGAGACGTGTTATGTCTTCTCTACCCGTGGACGGGAACCCTCTCCTCCGAGGACCAGATGCAATGTTCGATGAGGGAATCCCTGTGACATATCATCAGGTGAGAGGGTGCATTACGTCCTGGCACTCGAACATATTGACACTGACCCACGTAGCTTGCTGAAGCTACCGCCATTTGCTATCAGCTGTTGCAAGCACTTGTCATGCCGTATAACGTATTAAACGCTTCCCATCTCAGGGAGCACCAAGCCCTTCGAGATTTTGCAGTCTCTGAGACATATCCGCAGCTTAGCGCGTATGTCATACCGTACACACACAGCTCGAATTGGTGCGGGTCACTGGCACTTGCTATCAGTTCCTGCGGGTACTTGGGCCATATAATGTATCAAACGCTGCCCCGCTTGGGGAGCACCAAGTCTTTCGAGATCCTTCGGTCTCTGAGATATGTCCTCAGGTGATGGAACACGTTACGTGTGGCGTTCGAATTTACTGACCTTGAGCGCTTATGGGTTGCTCTCACCATCACAGCTCAAATTCGTGTGGGTCGCTTACTATCGGCTGCTGCAAGTATATAGTTCGCTACTCGACGAAGCTATCCAGCTTAGAGAGCACCAAGTCCATCGAGATCTTGCAATCTCTGAAATGTTTCCTCAGGTGATGGAGCGCGTTACATCCTGACGTTCGAATTTACTGACTGTAGCATGTCAGGTTGCTCTCGCTGTCACACGCGTTGAATTCGTCTTGGTCGCTTGTCGTCAATTACTGCAAGCATATGGCATGCCACACGACGGATATAACGCCACCCAACTTGGAGAGCACCAAGTGCTGGCCGACAATGCGTCTCTGATCCAACCCTCCGCCCTCGAGACCGCACAACCGACAGACGCCCAACAAGCCGGGGTTCCCGCGGGCGGTGACACGTCCGACAGATTGCATTGTCTCTATAAGGATTGCAAGGCGACCTTTGGACGGCTTCAGGAACGCAAGCGGCATGTTACCGATGTTCACAAGCCGCTGCACCGATGTCCATTCTGCCTTTACGAGTGGTCCCGTCCCGACAAAATAAAGACCCACCTTATGACGAAGCACCAAGACAAGCCCCAAGTCTTGAATGAAATCCGTGCCAAGCGTGGTCGGCGTCTGGTCGCGTTTCTAAACGCCGCTCACTGTGAAGTAAGCATCACCTCTCGTGCTCGGTCTGCTTAAATAATCCCATGTCCTGTCCACAGTAAGTTACGTTCCCAGAAGTTTGTGTAAATCGAGTGGGCACAGTATGTAGTCCATACTTCGCATGGGCATGTAGAAACGCAACGGAAAACTGTTGTGTTAATATTATGTGTGCAAGTATGTGTAAAAGCATGAGACAATTTGATTCGGTAGGACAGGTAAATGCAGGCGTGGATGGCTTTGGAAGGGAAGAAAGGAATTTTGAAGGGATGTAATATGTGTCGTAGTCGTTAGGTGTCTTCACTTCTCGCTTTCTCTGCTCGAACCGACTTTCGGAGCCTTCAGCTTTTGAGTTTCCCTTTTGTTCTTACTTTGAAGTGGGAACAAACAGAGAACGAGCGCGAACGCCCGCGACGTATGTCGAGAACGGGAGGAAATCACAATAGGAGGCCATCTAAAATCATACGCCGACAACCTCCAAAAAAAAGAAAAGAATTGGCCAAAGAGGGGCAACGACAAATTGCTATAGGAAGCATTGTATCACGTCAAAATCAGAGAACGAACCAAGAAGAAACCACACTGAAATAGGTGTAGGTCTGCGCTCCCTTGACGCAACGGACCAGTTGTTAGGCTCCCTTGTCTTCACGGGATGAGAAAGGCCGTGACTGCTTCGTTACATGAGCTGATCAACTTTGTTATTGAATGCCCATGTTCCGGTCATTTCAACGCGACTCATGTCACGTCGAACGTGGTATTGCAGTACGCCTGCTAGTACAACTTGAATACTGTCCTCAGCGCCGCGACCGGTTCTGGAGTGCAGTAGTTCACTTACACGGAGAACGAGGCGTCGCAACGGACGGCGGCGTGCACGGCGGTGGGGATTCAGAGCCCTATCACAGAGTAGCCTCATAGGAGTGCCCACGCTTCCTGAAGTCACGCAAGTGGCATTGGCGGCGCCACAGGGCCAGTCCTGAAATGTCTGCAGGCTCTGCTCTGAGGAAGAGGGCGTTTCCCTGTGCCTCATCATACAAAAAGCCTTTCCCTCATCTGACGGGATTGACTCTGGGACTACATATGGCAGGATGAGTGCTCCGACTCGAGTGCTAACGTCTGGTGGCGTACCTCTTGAGTCTGTTATACCCAAACCGAGCCCGTCTCTCATTTACCTCGGATTCTGACAAGTCCTGGGACATGTCCGTGTCGAGCCAGCTCTGTGTAACCTTGCGAGCCTTTATGCTCTCCACGGCCGCCGGGGGACCTTCTTCCAAGACATGTAGTACCAGAGCCGCCGCGTCTCTTGTTCCTCACCGCCTCCACGATCTCGATCACGCCTATGTTTTTCCTTCTTCGCTTCGATGTCGATGAATTTGAAGAGGCGGGTATACTCGTCTTCGGAGTTCCCATTGTTGAATGAGCCCGATTCCTGTGAGTTCGGCAAATAGCGCTGCTTCTCTGTCTCCAAGTCTACTGGCCGCCGCTCGACGTCGAACAAAAATGCAGTTCCCTTGGAAAGGCTGTGCAGATGGTCGATTGTACCCAGTGGAAATGACGCGGGTCAGGTCCGGTATCGATCGAGGGAGCGAGCAATCAAAGCGTCTCTTGGCATGAAAGCGTGGCACTTGACAAAAACTTGGAGGCAGCCTGAACGCGCCAATCAGAAACGATCTTTATCCCATGGTCGTGCCTGGTTGGGTGAACTGAATTCCACTTTCTGAGATCCATGTACTCGGACGTACCCTTCTGCCAGGCTCTGGATGAGCAATTCAACCACACGTTACTGTAAACAAGTTTAATTCCTTCATCCTTTCAGTTGTTACGACCCATTCCAACTCAGTGTCCCAAAGTGCCACACCCACTCTCGCAACTTACACCTCAGTGGAATGAAATCAGATCCGCGCTCGACGCAATAAAAACCTACACGCCTACTCTGCATCGCGGCAACATCAGAGCTCTGGACATGATCCTGATTCCTCAAACTTAGCGATCTTCTCCTGGAGCTCATCGGGCGATACAAGTTCATCCTCTGTTGACGTGTGTGAAGACCTATTATTAGTTGACAATTCTCGAGTATGATACATATACATACCAACGAGTGTAATCTGGAGTTTGCGAATACCATAGCCTATGGGGACGAGTTTGCTTGCGCCCCACATGAGACTCGGACCTTCCATCTTGATGGAGCGCACAGATTCTTCCAACGCTTTCATATCGGTCTCGTCGTCCCACGGTTTGACCTCGAAGGTGACGACAGACTGGGAGAGTTAAACATGTTAAACGGAAGAGACGAGGACGCGGACGCGGACCTTGGCAATTGTCTTGGGCTTGTTTGCTTTCTTAGCGGCATACGCCGCGACACGCTCAGCCTCGATCAGTTCAACATCCTCGTCCACTTCGTCATCCGAGCCAAATAGGTCGACTTCGTCGTCTTCCTCGGCCGCAGCGGGAGCAGGGGCGGAAGCGGTCAGCGCCTCGCCGGCCTTGGACGTTCCGGGGAGTGTGTTGAATTCGCTCGCGTAGGACTGGCTATGCTTGTTCCAGCGTGCTGTGTGGAGCTACGGCAGCGTCTGGGGCGGCTTGTGCACGACTCAGGTGTGCACCTGAAGCAACTTTCCGCTTAGCTATGTATTATGAATCTAGCGTGATGGCGCAGATAGACGGTGATGGGCGTCATCGATGCGTGCATGTCTCAGATCTCAGATGTCTATTTTCGGCACAGCCCGAATCATGCATCTTCCTGGGGCTCTACCTCATAGCTGCAATGCCATCGAACTCATTGACTATGGTGGGTACTTGGCCGAGACTAACTACGTGCACATGGTATAGATGTTCTACAGGTTCCTAGTGGACTACTTAGATGTCGTCCCTCCTGAGGGCGGCCCGCCTCAGCCCGACCCATCTTTTCTCCCCAACGCGCTGCAGACTCACTACCAATTCCTCAGCTCTTCGGCGTGTGCTGTCGGACCGCCATCTCGTGCACGTATTATAAATCTGTGAAAGAGAAAGAACAGGTCAGTTCGTTATAGATCTCATTTACCCTCGGAAGGTTAATCGTGCGCTCCGACTCGTCCACTCTCACTTGCCTCTTCCTAGGGTCAAGTTTCTGTTGATTGTGATCTCGCTTCGGTACTAAAAGCGTCACTTCTTAGACAAATGGGCCATAAGACTACTTGCCAGAATTGCAAGGTAGTGAAGACCTTTGATTCCAATCGTTTTGTTGCGACGTCCGAGTCGGATCTGCCGCCCGTTTTGGCTGTGAACGCAAACGTATACAACGAAGAAACTCTCGAACGCTGGTTGGATACTCGCAAGCAGATATTCTTGCCACCAACCGTCGAGATGTGTAGACAACTTCATGAGGGCGAAGAGCCGACATCTGTGACTTACAACTTGAGGGAAAGTAAGTACCTTACCTTTACGATTGGCTATGATGTTGATAGCCTTACAGGCCATAGTTGTCCAAGTGCTCGGTAAGGAGGGGCGTTCTCATCTCGTGGCCATCACGAAAGGTAAGTGCTCCCTGTGCTGAAAAATCGGCCGCAGTCCCAGAAGCGGAAGATATTGAAGGCTCGTTCGGTTCGTCTTCAACGATTTTTCGGTACAGAATATCTCCGAGGAAGAGGCCTTGAGCTTTCCTGGAAAATGGAAGGTACGACCGTTCGATGTGTCGAAACTACTCACACACTGGTTGTACCATAGGTCCCGGCCATCTTATATCTAGAGCGAGTAGACTGTCAAGGACAGTTTGATTACTCTAAATTGTCCGATACCATCGGTACTCCAATCCTGAGCCAAGATACTTCGATCTCTGTGCTAGTATTACTGACATTATCCACGGCATAGTCGCACTAATGCTGGTGCTAGGCATCGAGACGCGAGTCTGATCGAGCACGAGATCCCTGGGGTCTGGAGAGCTACCGCGTCCAGGAGTGCTCGTCGCGATCGATGCAGAATTTGTTCAGATGCAACAAGAGGAGACAGAGTATCGGTCAGATGGAACCAAGAAAGTCCTTCGCCTGCGCGACTTAGTCTTGCTCGCGTCTCTGTCCTGAGAGGCGACGGCCCGAAGCAAGGGGTTCCCTTTATCGATGATCACATACACACCAGCGAAATTATCGTGGACTATTTGACAGAATTTTCGGGGATTAGATGTAAGCCCACTTTCTCGTTGATTTTGTATCTCGCCGTCAAGTTCCTCCAAGTCGGCGACCTCGACCCGCACACCTCGCCGTACACACTAACACCGCTGAAAGTCGTGTACAAGAAGTTACTCCCGCTAGTAGATCGGGGATGCATTTTTATCAGACACGGCCTTTCGAAGGACTTCAGGACCATCAGTGAGCTCCATTCTTCCTTCGACCTTCATTCACCGCACTGAGATCGCCCCATCCTTAGACATCTACGTTCCCCTAGAGCAAGTGTATGACACGGTAGATCTTTACTTCCTGAGAGAGCGTCAGCGTCACCTTTCGCTTCGTTTCCTTTCGTGGTTTGTGCTTCATGAGAACATCCAGACCGACATGCACGACTCGATCGAGGATGCGCGCTCTGCTCTGGTGCTTTATAAGGCCTACGAAGACCTCGAGGAACAGGGGATCGTTGATGAAAAACTAGGTGAGCTCTATAGAAAGGGGCGCAAACACGTACGCTTTCACTTGTACGCCCACGACCTTTCCGTTCACATAGTGCAGAACTGGAAACCTCCAGCCCCTCCGAAGACGGAGCCCGCATCCCCTACGGTACCTCCACCTGCGCAAACTGCGACTCAGCCCAATGCCCTCCCCATAATGCGCAGCAGCATGATACCTGCCCCTTTTGTCCCGAGCGGTTTCCAAGGTGGCGCTTTCGCAAGATTTCAACAAAGCGGCTTGTCAAGCCGTAGTCACTGGCGCCCCGGATGAGGAATCTCTTACCGCGCTATGGAATCCGCTCCACCTCCAGCCTCCAGCCACTGGCCATGGCAGTTATGTTGCTTGGTCATCTTAGGATGTTATACAACGGAACTAGACGCGATATTATTGTGTCGGATTTTTTTGCACATATCCGCGCGGTCGAATTCAAACGGCATAAAACGATGAGAACACAACCCACGCGGAGCGTTGTAATCGGGTCAAGACTGTGCACCGTACAGTGTGCCTCGTGTTAACTACTAGCCCGTAAGAAGAGTTGGAGAGTGGTGGAAGACGGCTCCCGCTATGGTGTTGTGCTCTTACCGACGGGAACTCGACGTATTTTCCGCCCACAGCCTACGATTGTGACAAATCGATGCTGGACTGGGATTCTGCATATCGCCGTTGCTTGCGTTAGCTCGAGCGTGACCAGCTACCGGTGAGATTTTTCGATTACGGGAAACCGGACGAACGTAGGATCTTTCCGATCCCACGGTAACGAACGAAACCTCCTAGTCGTGTGACTAATAAAGAAACCGTACTGTAGTCGTGTTTACACACTTCCCTGGCAAGTTCCGGTGTCAGGTTGTGCCCTGCAGCTACATGACGCTTGCATGCCTTTCCCGCGTGTTGGAGTCCACGGCGCGGCGGCGTACTGCGCACGTCCAAAAAAGAAAAATTCTGCTGGAGTTGAGTCCGTCTGGGAACACTCCGCGGGAAGTCACGGGAGCGTGCCAAACCAGAGATGAACCATCATCCGGGTAGCCCCAGATGACCGCGTTATCTGCCAGTGCGTGACGGCACCATCATCCGGGCATATTGCCCGATGGCCGCGTTATCTGTGTAACGGCAATTTGCCACCAATGAGTTGACCACATGGTGATCCCTTGTACAATCTTGAGCTCTTGGGCGCCGTGTCCATAGTTTGCGGATACCTGATACAATTATATATTGTGGCAGTGATTCAGGCCTTCGACCAGGCATCGGGACAAGAGGCACGCACGAGGCGGTGCCTTCTGTGATCACAGTAAATGTGATGTATTTTTCTTTTGGATCCATCAACACGACTTGAGTACACCGGCATCGGACGTTCGTAAAAGTGGGGCGAGGTGAGTTGGTAGACGCCACACTGGCAACTAACAAGCCGTAAGTCGGGTTTCGCTCGAGAGAATAAGTCTACTGCCGTCAGTCGTCATTTGACCTGCCGTATGCACCGTTCTGTTTCTCCCTCTACGGGAGAAACGTAAGGTCTGAGACGTCGCCGCTTTAGCGGCACCCGGGCTGAAAGGCCTGGTTGTTATAATTTTTTGTCTACTAAATTTTTTAGTTACCTCCGACTGCCTCTGGTCTCGTTCAACCTTAGTCCAATCGTACCCAGTGCCGCGTGCCGGGGTGCAGTCGCGTCTTCGCTTGAGTGCGTGTTGCGACCCAAATATTTCTTTAAGGAAAGAAGATCCTTTGCGTCTCCCTGTTTTGAGTAATCATCGTTCCGTGGCTAGATCCGGTAACGCAATACGGGAGCCCCCGTACAAAGCGCGAATTTCTTGCAACCATACATAGGTTGGAGACCACATGTATTATGCATGTGTCTGTTCTTCTTTCTCGGGGTATTAATTTGGGGTCGTCAATGCTGCCTCAGATCGGAAGCATAATGGCTGAAGGCAGTGCGAAGAGGACGCGCATATTCATGCGCACCTTTGACGGACATTGTGCACCGTGGCCTCAGACCCAGATTGACTGACTTGGCTGCTTGCGGACCCTTGTTCGCACGGTTTGTCGGCACGCAGCTTGGGGGAATGCGAAGAGAACCACCGTGGCTGCCGCCCGTCGAGTGCGAGACCCAAGGCGAGCTCCCCACTGGCGGTCCTTAGTTCAGCCAGATACAGCAACACCCTGTATACGATCTTGATCGAGCTCGATCAACCGTTTACAGCCGACTTCCAACTCTTGGAGGAAAAAAGTTGAGTAAGCGGAGTCTCGGGAATTCCCATAAATGAAATAAAAAACGCACGAACAATGAACCTCTACTGCATATAGCAAGTATTTTGTGTGATCAGATCTCAGATAACCGGTTGTCTTCATTCTCCGCTCACTCCGGTACCATCGTTATGAAAACGGCTGTAATCCAAACGCATGTCAAGACTGGATGACTTCCCGTAACGATCTGCGCAAATCATCTCCAGACTAAGTTACAGTACTGCGGCTGCTACCGTAGCCCTGACCCAAGGCAGACATGACCCTGACAGGCGGAAGACTCGGAGCGCGCGGAGTCAGAGTAAAAATCGTCAAATGATGATATCGTTGCTCTACATTTGGTACTGCTTCTCTCGCCGGACTTGCTAACACACTATTTTTATCACAGTAAGACGCATCTATAGCCCTGTTATCTGCGGGTCAACGCCCCCCGCAAATCTTTCGTATGATCCTCGACTCGTTTATGTTCATTTTTTTTGTCGGATTGACTCTTCCGGATTGAAAGTCACCCAACAACGACTATCATACATTTCCGTCACGGGACAAGATGCCCACGCAGCCTTTGTTAGACCTATACATTCGTTCACCTGATCGTGTAACCGCTTGGTGACTATTTACTATTCACTTCTCAATTATCACTCACACATGAAAATTACGTTTGAACCCTTGACCGTCCAACAGGTGCCATTTGCCAAAGTTTGGGCTTGAGCGCTTGTACCAGGGTTCGTGAGAGGGCGCGGACAAGTCCAGAAACAGGCGACATGAACCCCCTATCTTCGTGCCCTGGACTCAGTTGTGCCACGGCAGTGCACGCGACGGTACGCTCGTCGGTGGAGTAACACTGGATTCGAATTTAAATACCCGCAACCAGCTTTGGTTGCGGGTCATTTGATGCTCATACCCGAGACGTGTATGGATTCACTACCCGTGGACGTGAACTCTCTCCTCCAGGGATCGAGGCTACGTTGATCCTTGATGAGGGAACCCCTGTGGTATATTCTCAGGTGAGAGGGCACATTACGTCCTGGCGTTCGAATTTACTGACATCGACGCATATAGGTTGCTGATGCTGCCGCACAACTTGAAGCCATAAGAGCCGTTTGCTATCAGCTATTGCAAATACTCGACACGCCTTACAACGTATCAAACGCTACCCAGCTTGGGGGACACCAAGCCCTTCGAGTTTCCACAATCTCTGAGACATATTCCCAGGTAATGGAGCGCGTTACTCCCTGGCGTTCGATTTACTGGCCTAGGCGCGTATATCATACTGCCACACAGCTCGAAATGGTGCGGGTCTCTTGCTATCAGTTGCTGCAAGTACTTGAGTCGCCATACAATGTATCAAACGCTGCCCCACTTGGAGAGCACCAAGTCCTTCGAGGTCCTGCAATCTTGATATATCCTCAGGTGATGGAGCACGTTACGTGTGGCGTTCGGATTTACTGACCTTGAGCGCTCATAGGTTGCTCTCACCGTCACACAGCTCAAACTCGTGTGGGTCGCTTACCATCGGCTACTGCAAGTATATAGCTCGCTACTCGGCGGGGCTATCCAGCTTGGAGAACACCAAGTCCATCGAGATCTTGCAATCTCTGAAATGTTTCCTCAGGTGATGGAGCGCGTTCCGTCCTGGCGTTCGGATCTACTGACTTGAGCGCGTCAGGTTGCTCTGGCCACTACACACCTTAAATTCGTATTGGTCGCTTGTTATCGGTTACTGCAAGCATATGGAATGATACCCGGCGAATATAACGCTACCCAGCTTGGAGAGCACCAAGTGCTGGCCGACAATGCGTCTCAGATCCAACCCTCCGCCCCCGAGACCGCGCAACCGACAGACGCCCAAGAAGCCAAGGTTCCCGCAGGCGGTGACACGTCCGGCAGATTGCATTGTTGCTATGAGGATTGCAAGGCGACCTTTGGACGGCCTCAGGAACGCAAGCGGCACATTATCGACGTTCACGCGCGGCGCCGCCAATGCCCGTTCCCGTCCTGCCATTACAAGTGGTCCCGTCCCGGCAAAATAAAGACCCACCTTATGGTGAACCACCAAGACAAGCTTCCCCGAGACGTCTTGAATGAAATCCGCGCCAAGCGTGGTCGGCATCTGGTCGCGTTCCTAAACACCACTCTGTAGTAAGCACCTCTTATCCCTGCTCGGTCTGCTTAAGTAATACCATGTCCTGCCATAGTAGGTCACGTTCCCAGAAACATTCCCAGAGGTTTGTGTAAATCGAGTGGGCACAATATGTAGGCCATACTTCACACGGGAATGGAGAAATGCAACGAAAACTGTTGTGTGAATATTAGGAATGCAAGTTATATGTAAAAACATGAGACAATTTGATTCGGTACGACAGGTACATGCCAGGGTGAATGGCTTTGGAAGAAGCAAGTAAGGAATTTCGAGGGAATGTAATATGAGTCGTAGTCATTAGGTGTCTTCATTGTTTTTGTTTCTCGCTTTCTCCGCTCGATCCGGCTTTCGGAGCCTTCAGCTTTTGGGTTTCCCTTTTCTTCTTTCTTTGAGGTGGGAACAAACAGAGACACCGGCGCGGACGCTCACGATGTATGTCGGGAACAGGAGGAAATCACAATAGGAAGCCCATCTGAAATCAAACGCCAACAATCTCCAAAAAAAAAGAAAAGGATTGGCCAAAGAGGGGCGACGATAAATAGCTATAGCAAGCATTGTATCACCTCAAAATCGGGGAACGAACCAAGAAGAAACCACACTGAAATAGGTGGTAGGTGTAGGTCTGCGTTCCCTTGACGCAACGGACCAGTTAGAAGCCACGTTAGGCTCCCTTGTCTTCATAGGATGAGAAAGGCCGTGACTGCATTATTACATGAGTTGATCAATCCTGTTGTTAAATACGTTGAATGCCCATGTTCCGATCATTTCAACGTGACTCGCGTCATGTCGAACGCAGTATTACAGTACGCCACAATACTGTCCTCAGCGCCGCGACCGGTTCTGGAGTGTAGTTCACTTACACGGAGAACGAGTCGTTCGCAATGGACGGCGGTGTGCACTGCAGTGGGGTTCAGAGTAGAGGCTACCTTGTGATGGGAACGCACATGCTTAGGTCACGCAAGCGGTATTGGCAGCGCCAAAGGGGCCAGTCCTGAAACCTCTGCAAGCTCTGAGGAAGAGGGCGTTTCCCTGTGCCTCAAGATACAAAGCCTTGTCCTCATCCGACGAGCAACTGTAAGAGAACGCCTGGCAAGATGCCTGGTGCGTGTGAAGGACAAAAAGGTGGTTCCATGTCGGCGTGCACCTTCTTGGAAAGGCTGTGCAGCAGTTCGTAATGGCTGATTGTCCCATGGCAAAAACGACGCGGGTCAAGCCGGTCAGGTCCCGCCGGTATCGGAGCGAGCGTCTCTTGGCACGAAAGCGTGGTCTAGCAGGAAAAGCGTGGCACTTGACAGAAACTTGGAGCCCTCGGAAGTCGGCGGGCTTCCCCGTCCAAGGGCAGCCTGAGCGCGCCAAGGTCGTGGTTGGTTGGGTGGACTGAGGTCCACTTTCTGAGATCTATGCATTTAAACCACACGTCAAACAAGTTTAATTCCTTCATCCTTTCAGTCGTTACGACCCATTCCAACGCAGCCGATAAACTAAATGTCCCAAAGTGCCACGCCCACTCTCGCAACTTACAGTTCTGTGGAATGAAATCAGATCCGCGCTCGACGCAACAAAAACCTGCACGCCTACTCTGCATCGCGGCAACATCAGAGCTCTGGACATAATCCTCAAACTCAGCAATCTTCTCCTGGAGCTCATCGAGCGATACAAGTTCATCCACTGTTGACGTGTGTGAGACCCATTATCAGTTGACAATACTTGAGCAAGATACATACCAACAACGAGTGTAATCTGGAGTTTGCGAAT
>WNGR01000641.1_pt1 | contig 38633 bp, 36 predicted proteins | sample 5407581 | NCBI WGS metagenome assembly WNGR01 (sample SAMN13153383, study PRJNA577476) | soil metagenome | isolation source: 80 cm soil or saprolite under Garry oak tree replicate 2 | place: USA:California | collected 2016-06-15 | reverse complement strand
CTGCTTTCTCGGCTAATATGATCGGAGCCAGAACCCTTTCGGCCCACGTTGGCTTGTCTTCTCCTAACAATGCATCTCTCGCCTGCCGACAGCGTTGCACCGCCTCCCTATATCGATCCTGAGCAAAAAGTATATGAGCTTCATGTAGGTGTTCTAGAGCCCTGCGGAGTTCTTCGGCGCCCTCTTGAGCTGTGAGAGTCGGTAGCTCAATATATCGCCGCTGAGGATACTCAATAGACACTAACATGTCCTGCCAGTGAGAGCGGGATATGTTGACATACCCTCCCTGACGGCTCTTGATACGTGTCAACTCACTTTGGTAAGGCGTTCCCTGGCTCGTTGTGTCAACCAAACTCGTAGTTGCCCAGAAAGAGACGCCAAGATTGAGATTGGAACTAGGATTGGAGGCCCTTTGCTCCTCAACGCGTTGAAGATATAACCGTGAACAGTGAAATGAAAGATTTATAAGCTGGCTATTTTCATTGGGAAATTTGAGTGGAAACTCCTCAATGGGAACAAGAAAGGCTCCTATCCCCTGGTCACCTCGAAAGAGCGATGAGCCGTAGAGAATACCATGAAGCGAGAAGAGCACCGGATAGCAGCTCTTGTTCAGTCCGGACCAACCCTCAGACAGACGCTTCATATTCGTCTGGACCGTAAAAGAAGCCATATCGCCGATACATTGAAGCGACATGGCTTCTGGATCGAACGTGAGAGAGAATACAGGTGGTCTAGACACCGACCCCTGAATATCAAAAAGTATGTCCATCATCAACTCCTTCAACCGGGTTGTGTGAACCCTTAGTAGTATGTTATGCAGCAGTGTAAAAGAAAAAAGCGTTGTTGTCTAGTTGCTTCATTTGTGACTGTTCGACAAGCGGTAAAACTGGTAAAATAGGAAGGAGAGAGAACCCAAAGGAGGCAGACCCATGCGTTTACGAATTGTGTTACCCAAAGTGAACCCTGAGGCGATCACTGTCCCCACTCGATGTGCCTATACTGGCTGTGGTGGGAGCAAATTTTACTTTCGCCAGGAAGTGGCGAAACCACTGCGAGATACGGTGTATCATGAAGTGCAAGTGCATCGCTATCAGTGTTTGAAGTGCAAACGCCCGTTTCGGGTCTATCCTGAGGGGACGACGCATGCCCAGACCTCGCAACGAGTCAAAGGGCTGGCGGTGATGCTGTATCTGCTGGGGTTAAGTTATGGGGCGACCTCCTTAGCGTTAGAAGCTCTTGGGGTGTATCTGTGCAAGAGTCGCATCTATGATGCGGTGCAAGAGGCAGCAAAGCTGGTGCCTGGGCTCAAGCGGGATCAGGTGTTTGCAGGGGTCAAAACACCGGCGTTAGGAGGTGATCTGACCAGTGTGAAATGCAAGGGCGAGTGGATACCTTTAGGCATCACTGTGGATCCCATCAGTGGGCTGGCGTTAACCATTGATGCCTTGTCGGCGCAAGATATCAAGGCGCTTCAAGACTGGATTGAGCCGATCGCCAAGAGTGTGGGAGCGACGGTGCTCGTCACCGATGATGCCGATGGCTTCAAGACGGTGGCTGATGAGGTGGGCGTGCAGCACCAGGTCTGTAAAGCGCATGTCCTGCGCAACACCGAGGACTTGATTGAGCGCTACCAACCGTTGGTGGCCAAGGATGCTGATGGCTCCCTCAACGCCATTGGCGTGAGTCCAGAGAAGGCGGCAGCCGACTTAACACGAGTAGCGCGAACTGGTCAAGAGTCGACAACGGGAGCAGGCTCCTGAACTGGAAGCGATGCACCGGCGCTATCTGCAAGCCTCGCCGCCGCGAGAAGGAGAGCACCAGAGTTTGGCGTATCGTCTACGACTCTTATTTCTCGACCGCTGGAATCTCTGGCATCGCTTGACGCGCTACCGCACCTGGAAAGGACCCCAAGGGGGAAACGCTCGATGGCACCAACAATGCCTGTGAGCGTGCCATCGGCTGGTGGATTAAAGAACGCTATCGCACCATGCGTGGCTACAAGGCACCCGAGAATGCGGTGCGTGTCAGTCGCCTGCTTGCTTGGTGTGGCAACTTCCTGAATACGGAAGACGGGGCTACCCTGCCAGGGTTCTTGCAGTAAGCAAAAGCTATCAGGGGACCTCACGACTTGTTCCTGCCTGACCTCTGCATACCAACTATCGAACGATCACCATTTCGAGATGCCGTGACACCCTGGTGCAGGTGACGGAGACTTACCTGAAAGATTTTGGCAGTACTGAGGCGCTGAAGGAACATACGGCATTTTCGCCGGTAACGAGTATTAATTTGAAGAAGACGTCTCGGCGGAAGAAAGTGAAATAGCTTCTGTTTTTTGCATATACTGTTGGTTTCAAGCTGTTTTTAGGCAACAGTATATGGTGAAAAATGGGTGGAAAATGGTACCGTTGGGGTAGTTTTACATGACGCAATACGACCCATTGACGAAAAACACAGAAAGGTCTAGACTTACATGAAAACTACAAAGTAATACAGGTGTCAAAGATAGAAAAATTAGACGAGGAAAGTAGCATGACAGCAGGAACACAAGAAACCCACACATCAACGGATTACGAAGTAGTTATAGGTCTGGAAGTGCACTCACAACTTCTGACAAAAAGTAAAATGTTCTGTTCGTGCAGCACAAACTACGCGAACGATGCGCCGAATACTCACGTCTGCCCTGTTTGTATGGGCATGCCTGGTGTACTGCCAATCATTAATCGGCAAGCTATCGACTATACCATCATGACAGCCCTTGCCCTTAACTGTACTATTCCAGAGTACTCAAAGTTCGACCGCAAGAATTATCCTTATCCTGATTTGATGAAGGGCTATCAAATCTCACAATACGACATACCGCTCAGCAAGAATGGATATCTGACCATTGAACACCATGGTCAGACGCGCAAGATCGGTATCACTCGTGTTCACCTGGAAGAAGATACCGCCCGTCTCCTCCACCACGACGGCTATAGCCTCATCGACGTCAATCGCTCCGGTACGCCGCTTATGGAGATTGTCAGCGAGCCAGATATGCGTTCCCCCGAAGAGGCTCGGCTCTATATGCAGAAATTACGCGAGATATTGGTTTACCTCGGTGTATCTTCAGGACGTATGGAAGAGGGAAGCCTTCGTTGTGATGCCAACATCTCTATTCGTCCGCGAGGAGAGCAAAAGCTTGGCATTAAGACCGAGATCAAAAACATGAATAGTTTCCGTTCTGTGGAGCGTGCGTTAGAATACGAGGTGCAGCGGCAAATAGCCATGGCGCGTGCCGGCGAGACCATTCATCAAGAGACGCGCGGTTGGGTAGAAACGAAGGGCATCACTGTGTCACAGCGCAGCAAAGAGCAGGCGCATGACTATCGCTACTTTCCGGAGCCAGACCTGCCTCCACTTTTGATCAGTAGAACCTGGGTTGAAGAGTTGCGAGCAAAACTGCCGGAATTACCGGATGCTCGCCGAATTCGGTACCAGTCTGAATTCGGCCTTTCGGCGCAAGATGCCAATGTATTGACAGAAGAAAAAGCTCTCGGCGATTACTTTGAGCAGGTTATGGCAGCTTCACACGTGAACGACAGAAAGGCACGCGCAAAAGTTGCCAGCAACTGGCTGCTGAGTGAGGTCGTCCGCTTGCTGAAGGCAAACGCCATTTCAATACAATCCTGTCCTCTTACACCCGCTGCCCTGGTAAATTTGCTTGATCTGCTCGATAAAGAGCGCATCAATGGTACACAAGCCAAGGAGGTGTTGGACGAAGCCTTTGCTACGGGCATTTCGCCAGAAGCAATTGTCGAAAAGAGAGGCCTGAAGCCGCCAATCAGCGATCAAGGTGAGCTCAATCGGATAATAGAGGGGGTTATAACGAATAATCCCAAGTCTGTTAATGACTACCGTGCTGGCAAGACCAACGCCTTGCAATTTCTGGTAGGCCAGGTCATGAAACAAACGCGCGGCCAGGCAAAGGCCGAAATCGTTCAAAAACTCTTGAAAGCGCAATTGGACGAGGCTCCATCAGCCTGAAAAGGGGCCTTGTACTCATCTGTCAGGGTATAAGGAAAAAGAGTGAGTGACACTTTCTCATATACACAGCTCGACAATGATCTACGATCTGGTGGTCGCTGGTTGCTGTCGCGGGGTATACGCCTCTTGCTCACATCGCTGCGCATTTCCTTTGTAGCTCCGGTGGCCCTGCTCATCGATGGTGACAATAGCTCAGCTGACATCGCTCTGATCGCTCAGGTGCTCGTCGAAGCGGGAAAATTTGGGAGCGTCACCATTCGACGAGTGTATGGAAATTGGTCATTGCTTACGATGCAGCGTTGGCGAGACATTACGCAACGCTATGGGCTTGAAGAACGGCATCATGGGCAAACGGCACCCGGCAAAAATGCTACTGATATTGCGTTGGCTGTAGATACCATGGATCTGTTCTATCACGACCACATTACCCACTTTTGCATTGTTACTAGCGACAGCGATTACACTCCTTTGGTCCTGCGGCTACGCCGAGCCGGGTGCCTCGTAATCGGTATTGGAGAAGCGAAAACGCCTCCCGCACTGATGAAGGCCTGCACCATCTTCGTTTCCACAGAGCAACTCACGTCTCCTCCGAAGAATACAGCAACGTCATCTAAACAGCAAAAAGAGGCGATGACAACTCCCATTCAAGACTCAACAGCAGAACCAGCAAGAGGAATGAAGCAAAATTCCCGTAGCTCACCGCTTACCACGTTGCTCGTCACGGCGTATACACAGGCTACGGGCAAGATACAGAGTGAATGGGTACCAATCCCTCAGCTCGGTGCTACACTCAAGCAGTTAGATCCTGAGTTCAAAGCGGGCAATCATGGTTACAAGGATTTACCAACCCTGGTCAAGAATTGTGCCGATCTGTTTGATACACGCAAACAGACCACAGGAGAGACGAAACATGTCGAAGTACGATTGCGGGAGCAGAGTGCTGATCACGAAATTATTGATGGAATTCGGTGAGCCACTTAACGGTCCAAATGATACGATTGAACTGAGGTATTTCATTCAAACACTGTGTGTTCGTTTACATCACGTAGTGTTACAATAGGAATAGGTGTTCATTTACACTTGATAACAGAAAAGTAAGGAGGCTTTATAGTCAATGAGGACTACACTAAATCCCTTCCACATGGCAGTTCAGCAGTTTGAGTTAGCCGCTGACAAGCTTAACCTCTCAGAGGATATGCGGGAAATACTGCGAGAGCCCAAACGGGAACTTACTGTCAATTTCCCAGTTCGTTTAGACAACGGCCGTATCAAAACATTTACCGGCTATCGTGTTCAACACAACGTCAATCGCGGCCCAGCAAAGGGCGGTATCCGTTACGGTCCAGATGTGACACTCGATGAGGTCAAGGCATTGGCAATGTGGATGTCCTGGAAAACTGCCGTCGTTGGTATCCCCTTTGGCGGCGCCAAAGGTGGCGTCATCTGCGATCCCAAAACAATGAGCCCGGCGGAGTTGGAGCGCCTGACTCGCCGCTATGCAACTGAGATATCTATCATTATTGGGCCCCGTAGCGATATCCCTGCTCCTGACGTCAATACAAACTCTCAAGTGATGGCCTGGATCATGGATACCTACTCCATGCATGAGGGTTTCTCCAGTCCCGCTGTGGTGACTGGCAAGCCGCTTTCCATTGGTGGGAGTGAAGGACGCAATGATGCTACCGCTACAGGTGTATTATTCGTTACCCGCCAGGCCGCCAAGCGCATCGGAATGCCCTTGCAGGGAGCACATGTCAGTATCCAGGGCTTCGGTAATGCTGGCTCTATCGCCGCTCGGCTTTTCCATAACGAGGGATGCAAAATTGTAGCCGTGAGCGACACTCGTGGTGGTATCTATAACGAGTCTGGCCTTGATCCATCTTCTGTCCTGCGCCACAAGCAGGAACGGGGTAGTGTTGTAGGCTTCCCTCGCGCCCAGTCGATAGGCGCGCACGAAGTGCTAGAAGTTCCTTGCGACATACTTATCCCTGCGGCGACTGAAGGGGTAATCACTGCGGCTAACGCTGACCGTGTCCTTGCTCGTATCGTTGCCGAAGCCGCCAATGGTCCAACCACTCCTGAAGCGGACGACATCCTCTTGAAGAAGAACGTTGTAGTTATCCCTGATATCCTGGCGAATGCTGGGGGTGTCACCGTCAGTTACTTTGAGTGGGTACAAGATCTTCAAAGCTTCTTCTGGAGCGTTGAAGAGATTACACAGAAGCTCGAAGTAATCATGAACCGCGCTTTTGCTGCTGTAGCCGAGAAGGCCGATCAGTATGCCTGTAACATGCGCCTCGCGGCCAGCATGTTAGCTATCTCTCGTGTAGCAGAAGCAACTCAGGTTCGCGGTATCTACCCGTAATCTCCTCCAGGCTTTAATGAAAAGCAGGTTCTTCAACAGCAGTCATGGCTGCTGTTGAAGAACCTGCTCTTCTGTGCTTAAAAACCTCGTCGCGGTTCGCGCTTACCCGTCTTCTTTGGAGGTAACTTGGGAGGTATCTTGGCCGATACTCCTCTGGGTTTAGGTTTCTTCTTTCCTCGTCCGGCATTCCAGTTCAAGTCGTCCTCATCCTCATCCTCATCCTCGTCCAGATCTTCAAGGAAATCCTCTTCTTCAACGTCTTCTACTTCAACGTCTTCTAAAGGAACTTCATCTTCTAAAAGCTCGTCGCTGGAAGCAAAATCCATTTCAGGGATTTCAGCCTCATCCACAACAATATTCGGAATTTCCTCATCCTCTACTTCGTTTTCCAGGTCCAAATCATCGAATTCAGGTTCTGCGTACTCGTCGGCATCGAATTCAGGCTCGACCTCAGGGTGTACAATGGTTTCTTCGTAATCGTGAGAGATAGCTGCACTGCTATTGCGCCCAGGCTTACGCAGTATTGCAGGCTCCAACTCTTGTTCATACGTGTCTATTTCGTCATTTGCCTTGGGCGCACCTATTATCTTGCGCCCCGCGGCCACATCAAGCCAAAACTGGGAATAGTAATGAGTTCGCTCTGAGTCTTTCTCGCTCTCTTTTCTTGTCATTGACCAACTCCACGGCGCACTATAGTTGAAATCTGGCTTCAACTACTCCCCAGACGTCTTTATCTCGTATTCGGACAGGGAGGCACCGCTCCTCCTTTCGTTATGTATGCCACTGTTCCTGGGCATACCCAGCCACAATACACAGGCTGGGACCTCCTGTGATCGTGCTTTTTCTACACATTAAAAACGTTCATCTATTTCAGCCTGGGATACCTGCCTGATTTGAGCATGGTATCTACCTCATCATAATAGAAAGAATGCTTAAAACTGTCAAGAAGGAAATTTATCATGTAGGTCGGCCTGTAAAGACGGTTGAGAGGGCGTCAAGCCCTCATGTGCATGAATTTTAGTTTGAGGTGTTTGCGATGCTACACAAATGTCCGTATAATACGATGTGAGTTATTATTCAGACCCTTTATCATCTTTTTCAGCGTCATATTTGTATACTTATGATAGTATTGATTGGTTTCCACTGGTCGCCTGGTGTCTTTCCGGGCACAGTAGGGAACCGAAATGTAGTATTGGAGGAAACCGTTGACGAGAATACTCGACAGCATTGATAGCCCACAACAGTTGCGCACCTTGACAACTGCGCAAATGGAGCAGCTGGCAGAAGAAATCCGGCACGAAATTATTGAAAAAGTTTCGGTGAAGGGTGGTCATTTGGCCCCTAACCTGGGCGTCGTTGAATTAACAATGGCACTACACTATGTCTTCGATACCCCAAAAGATTTGCTAGTGTGGGATATTGGACATCAGGCATATGTACATAAACTTTTGACAGGTCGTCGTGATCGTTTTCATACTATTCGCCAGTTCGGTGGCCTCTCAGGCTATCTCCGTCGCGAAGAAAGCTCTTATGACGTTTTTGGTGCCAGCCACGCCAGCACATCCATCTCAGCTGCCCTCGGTTTAGCAGTGGCACGTGACCTTCAGGGGGAGCATTTCAAAGTGGTTGCCATCATTGGTGATGGCGCCTTGACCGGAGGCATGGCCCTGGAGGCGATCAATAATGCCGGCAGTTTGAAGAAAAACCTCATCGTTGTTCTTAACGACAATGAAAAATCGATCTCCGATAACGTTGGTGCTCTCCATCATTATCTTGGTAAACTTCGTCATGTACAGACTCTCAAGAGTTACCAACGCATGCGTGATATGGCCAAGGGATCAATTGAGAAACTTCCGGTGCTGGGAGACAAAGCCAGGGAAGCTGCCGGGCGAGCCGAGATAAGCCTCAAAAATATCGTTTTACATAGCAAGAGCGGCATGATTTTTGAAGAACTTGGATTCAAGTTTTTTGGCCCGTTTGATGGACATGATCTGCCACTCATGCTGGATGTTTTTGAGAATATCAAACAGATTGAAGGACCTGTAATGGTTCAGGTCGTCACAAAGAAGGGCAAAGGCTGGGAGTTTGCGGAAAAAGACTCGACAAAGTGGCATGGTCCTGGCGCATATGATGTTTCTACAGGTACCATCAAGAAAAACGCAGCTGATCCACCAACCTACACCGAGATTTTTGCCAATACATTAGTGGAATTGGCGGAGAAGGATATGTCAATTGTTGGTATAACTGCGGCGATGGCGGAGGGTACAGGTCTTAAAAAGATGCACCAGCGCTTCCCAGAAAGGTATTTCGATGTTGGGATCGCGGAACAGCATGCTGTCACCTTTGCTGCTGGGCTAGCAGCGGGCAATATGCGCCCTGTTGTTGCCATCTATTCGACGTTCATGCAGCGAGCCTACGACCAGATAATTCATGATGTCTGTATGCAAAATTTGCATGTTGTTTTTGCCATGGATCGAGCAGGTATTGTTGGCGAGGATGGGCCTACTCAACATGGGGCATTCGACATAGGATTTATGCGCTTGATCCCAAATATGAAGGTTATGGCTCCCAAAAACGAAAATGAACTGCGCCATATGCTCTACACTGCCATCTACATGGATGGGCCTGTCAGTCTGCGCTATCCACGGGGAAAGGGCGTCGGTGTTGCTCTCGACTCAGAGCTTCATGCACTGGAGATTGGCAAAGCAGAACTGTTGAGCCCTTCTACCCTTGAACAGGCTGAGCAGCAGGATTGTGCCATTCTTGCTTATGGATCAACTGTTGCCCAGGCGGAGCTGGCAGCAAAGGAACTGGCGGAAGAGGGTATTGCTGTGGCGGTCGTCAATGCCCGTTGGGCCAAGCCGCTTGACGCGGAAATGATAATTCGTCTGGCGCAAGGAACGCGCCGACTGGTAACTATAGAAGATCATGTTGTTGCCGGTGGCTTTGGCAGTACCGTGTTAGAGCTTTTAGAAAGCAAAGGCATACATGACATTGATGTAAGGGTTATCGGTTGTCCCGATAAACCGATTGAGCATGGCGCTCCTTCGATCCTTAAAGAACTGTACGGTCTCTCGTCGTCACACCTCAAGGATGTCGTACGCAACATGGTCCGTACTGGATCTAAAGGCTATGAACTGGCCCAGTGACATGCTGTGAGTAATCAGCTGTTTTAGGAGGAGGCGCTGCAAAACCTTGCGCCTTCTCCCGTTTCGTTATTTGTCGCTTGATACAATCTGTCCATCGCGCATGGTAATAATGCGGTTCGCTAGTTTCCCCACCTCCAACGCGTGAGTCACAAGCACGAACGTCTGCCCGTTCTCGCGGTTGAGCAGGCAGAGCAGATCTAATATATCCTGCGCGTTTTCGCTATCGAGATTTCCCGTCGGCTCGTCTGCCCAAACTATAGCAGGGTCGTTCGTCAAGGCGCGCGCAATTGTCACTCGCTGTCGCTGTCCCCCTGAAAGTTCGGCTGGACGATGCCTGGCTCGGTCGGCCAGTCCTACTCGATTTAACATCTCCAGGGCGCGTTTGCGTGCCTTGCTGCCCGGCACCCGAGAGATCAGCAGCGGAAGTTCTACGTTTTCCACGGCAGAAAGGACCGGCAGGAGGTTGAAGTCCTGGAAGATAAAGCCCATGTGTCTTGCGCGGTAGGCAGTTCGTTCGTTATCGCTCAACTCACGCAGGTTGTCCCCCTGGATAAAAATGGTACCCTCGTCGATGGTATCCAAACCCGAAAGGCAGTTCAACAACGTCGTTTTGCCGCAGCCGCTCGGCCCCATAATAGCCACCATCTCACCCGCTTCAACTGCCATATCAATTCCATTAAGCGCTTCTACGCGCTGTTGTCCCATGCGATAGATTTTCTTTACCTGCTGTGCCTCAATAATCACTGACATCACTGTATTTCCATCGTCATAAACCATGTGTGTGTGCTTCACATCTTCAAAATTTTCTTGCTTATTGGCACGCTATATGCTATACTACTGAGTTAGCGGGAGGCAAGAATCTCCCGCATATGTGTGATTTATAGTAATCACATGCTAAGTACACACGCTCTCTTAACAGCGGAAACCCTGGTGCCCTTTGGTTTAATCTTAAGGATACTACAAATTGTGAGGATACTGCAATTTGCGTTGATGGAGAAGAGAGCGGAGGATCAATAAGGGAGGATCCATTTTTTGGCAAATATTATCTCAATGAAGCAGCTTCTGGAAGCGGGCGTACACTTCGGACATCAGACCCGTCGCTGGAACCCCAAAATGCAGCCCTTCATTTTTATGGATCGCAATGGCATCCATATCATCGACTTGCAACAGACGGTTACGCGCCTCAATGACGCCTACAAATTTGTCGAACAACTTGCGGCCAACGGCGAAACTATCCTCTTTGTTGGCACCAAGAAGCAAGCACAGGAAGCTGTAGCGGAAGAAGCCAGGCGCTGCGGAATGTACTATGTGAATCAGCGCTGGCTTGGTGGAATGCTCACCAACTTCCAGACGATTCAATTGCGTATCAAATATCTGCGTGACCTTGAGGCTCGCAAAGAACGCGGTGATTTCGAGCGATTACCTAAAAAAGAAGTACAGCGTTTGCAGGACGATATGAATCGGCTGGAGCGCATCCTTGGCGGTATAAAGGATATGCGACGCCTGCCGAGTGCACTCTTTATCGTTGATACACGCAAAGAGCGCACGGCAGTTTTAGAGGCTCGTCGCCTGGAAATCCCCATCATTGCTCTTGCTGACACGAACTGCGACCCCGATGAGATGGATTATCCTATTCCCGCTAATGACGACGCTATTCGCGCCGTTCGTTTGCTCTGTGCTAAGATCGCCGATGCAGTCGTTGAGGGACGTCGCGAACTGGAGGCCCGCCAGAAGGATAGCGAACCGCAAGAAATTGAAAGCGAGTCGTCAGAGACGCTTGCACCTGAAGTGAGTGAAGCTGAACTTTCAGCGGCTCCACCTGCTTTGCCAATTGAGGCCGCAAAAGCTGAGACCCCTCCACCTGCTGAAACTGAACTCGTTGCAGAAGAGGCATTCTAAAAAAAGAATTTTGCTGGCGGGAGGTCAGGGGTGGATCCGGTGAAGAGGAATTTCACGCCGGTCCTCCTGCCTCCCGCTTCTTACTGTACGTGGCATATCGCCTTCGGCTGGAATCGAGCCTGGAGTAATACATGCAGAATAATGTATACTTGTCAAGCACTCGGAACCCCAAAAAATGGACAGAGGTAACTGTACTTCTAACTACCATCTGAGTAGAATACAAAAGTAAGACTGAGGAGATGAAGAAACGTTATGAACTACGTGGCGGCAGATGTAAAAAAGTTGCGCGAGGAAACTGGCGCAACATTTGCTGATTGTAAAAACGCTTTGAACGACGCTGCGAACTGGGATGAGGCGCTCAAGATCATTGATGCGAAGCGCGATAGGAAAGCAGAAAAGATGCAAGTGGCTGATCGTGAAACGAAACAGGGCGGTATCTTTTCTTATATCCACCACAACCACAGCGTAGGCGTCTTGCTGGAGCTGAATTGCAGCACAGACTTTGTGGCACGCAGCGAAGCCTTCCGCAAACTTGCGAGCGAGTTGGCGCTGCAGATTGCTGGGGCGCATCCTGTCCCCAGGTATATCAATTATGAAAATGTTCCGCCTGAGGTCATTGAACAGGCCAGAAGGGAAATTGCAGAGGACCCTTCTATGGAGCGAGTTCCCGCAGAGAAGCAAGAGGAGGTCATTAGCAAAAAGCTGAAAAAGAACCTGGGTGAGCAGGTATTGATGATGCAACCCTGGGTCAAAGATGATACAGTCGTCGTCGGTGACCTTGTACGTAGGGTGATTGCTGAAACTGGCGAGAATATAGTCCTGCGGCGCTTCAGTCGCTTTGAACTGGGTAAGTAGGGAGCGAAGACGGAAGTCCTGCGACTTCCGTCGAGGTCCGCTGGACCTCAAAGGCGTACCCGAAAAGCTGTGTCGCATGGGAGTACAAGAAACAATGTCTCAAGAGACTTCATCCCTTACGTATCATCGTATCCTGCTCAAATTGAGTGGCGAGGCCTTATGCTCGCAAAACGTTGGTTTTGGTATAGATGCCGAGACAGTTCGCCGCATCGCGACCGAAATCAAGCGTGTGCATGACCTGGGTGTAGAGGTCGCACTTGTAATTGGTGGCGGTAATATCTGGCGAGGTGCGGACGCCGCTGCGACAGGTATTGATCGCGCTACTGCCGATTACATGGGTATGCTGGCGACCGTTATGAACTCGCTGGCAATGCAGGATGCGATGGAAAAGTTGGGCATGGTCACGAGAGTTCAGACAGCTATCGAAATGCCGCCAGTGGCAGAGCCGTTTATTCGCCGGCGTGCTGTGCGTCACCTGGAACAGGGGCGTGTAGTAATTCTGGCCGCGGGTAGCGGCAACCCATTTTTTACCACTGATACTGCTGCAGCTCTGCGTGGAGTCGAACTGAATGCTCAAGTTTTACTGAAAGCAACGAAAGTGGATGGCGTCTATGACGATGATCCCATGCGTAACCCGAAAGCTCGCAAGTTCGAGGAATTGAGCTATATGCGGGCTCTGAATATGGGGCTGAAAGTTATGGATAGTACCGCTCTTTCACTATGCAAAGATAATCACCTCCCTATTGTGGTTTTTAATCTCAACCAGGAAGGTGCTTTGGAAGCCATTTTGCGTGGCGAAAAGCGGGGTTCTCTTGTCCATGATATGGAGGAGCCTCTCTGGGACGTACGGTAGGAGCGGCCTTAGCGTCGCTCGGATTACTGGCCGGGCACTTGTGTAGAGTGTCCCTACAAGGGAGCATTGCAATGGCAGCTGATATTTTCGAGGATGCAGAAAGACGTATGCAAAAGGCAGTGGAGGCCCTGCGACAGGATTTGTCCTCTATTCGCACTGGTCGAGCCAGTGCATCCTTAGTGGAGCGAATCCAGATCGATTACTACGGGGCGCCAACGCCGATCAACCAGGTTTCTCAGATTTCTGTTCCAGAAGCGCGTCTGATTGTAATTCAGCCGTATGAGCGGAAACTGTTAACCGATATTGAAAAGGCTATTCAGAAATCTGACCTTGGTATTAACCCAAATAACGATGGACAGGTTATTCGCCTCAATATTCCTCCCTTGAACGAGGAACGCCGCCGCGAGATGGTGAAAACTCTCCATAAGAAGTTAGATGAGCATAAAGTCGCAATTCGCAACGTTCGCCGGGACGCGCAAGACAAGTTACGTGATCGCGAAAAAAAGAAGGAAATTTCCGAAGATGAGCTTAAACGCAGCTCCGAACGGCTGCAAAAGCTTACCGATCGTTACATCGATGAGATGGATAAGGTCGGGAAATCCAAGGAACTGGAGATTCTGGAGGTCTAAATTTGACCAGGATTCAAGACCTCTTCTCCTCTTCACAGGGGAAAAGAGATGTGCAGTCGCAGACTATGGCAAAGACGATGCCGACATCAGGGCAAACACCACGTTCATTGCGTCACCTTGCCATTATCATGGATGGTAATGGCCGCTGGGCGACCAAACGGCACTTACCCCGCCTGGCTGGCCATAAAGCCGGGGTGGGCGCGTTACGCCGTGTCGTGGAGTGTGCTGCCGATGAAAACATTGAAATGCTCAGCGTGTATGCCTTTTCAACCGAGAACTGGGGACGCCCACGTGCAGAAGTTGACGGCCTTATGCGTCTCTTCTGGGAGACAATCCGCTCGGATTTGGAGAAATTGCACCGCGACGGGGTGCGCCTGCGCCATCTTGGACGTTTACAGGACCTCTCTCTTGATATTCAAAAAGCTGTACGGGACTCCGTTGAGCTGACTCGCAACAATACCCGCATCGGCCTTAACGTTTGTTTTAATTATGGTGGACGCGCTGAACTGGTAGATGCCATTCGTCAGATTATCGCTGATGGACGTAACCCGGATACCATAACTGAAGAACTGATCAGTTCCTACCTGTATACACGCGATCTGCCAGACCCGGATATGGTTATTCGCACAGCAGGGGAAATGCGTGTCAGCAACTTCCTGCTATGGCAATCGGCCTACAGTGAGTACTATGCGGTACCAACCCTGTGGCCTGATTTTGGGCGAGAAGATTTACGTGAAGCTATAAAAAGCTACCATCTACGGCAACGACGTTTTGGCCGCATCACCGTTTCTCCGACCACTGTCGCACAGGGAGAATAGTGCGTGCAAGGCGCAACTGAAGAAGATAGACAACCCGGCGCACCAAAAAAGGCCAACAGACAATGGCGCATTTCTGTTGGGCAACGTTGGCTTACTGCCATCGTTGCCATCCCCATTGTGCTTGTTTTTGTCTGGTTTGGTGGTTGGTTGGGATTTGCTGCCACGTTACTCGTGGTCTTATTAGGGACCATTGAACTTCATAACATGATGCTCCATTCGGGGCACCATCCGCTCATTGTCGTGAGTGTTGGACTCAGCGTGCTTTTCCTCTTCGCTGCTATGTTTCAGGAAGAACGTCTCCTGTTACTGGAAATAGGCCTTGGAGCAGCCGTGCTGGTCTCTCTTCCCTGGCTCTTTTTCCGTAAAAAACTTGAAGGTGCGCTGGTTGACTGGGCGCTTACCCTGTCCTTTTCTATTTATCTGGGCTGGCCCATGAGTTTTTTTCTCTTATTGCGTGGTAGCCAGGCAGGAACGATCCCCGGTCCGGGCGGTACCTGGTTTTATTTACCACAGGGAGCATGGTGGGTACTCCTCGTTTTGCTGGGCGTCTGGGGTTTTGACTCTGCCGCTTTTTTCACTGGGCACTATTTTGGCAGGCATAAACTTGCCCCACGTATTAGCCCGGCTAAAACATGGGAAGGCGCCATTGGTGGCTTTGTACTCTCAATTGCCGCCGCATTGCTCATTACAGTCATTCCATTAGGCGTTCCCTGGTATCTGGCGATCATCCTGGGCATTTTAATTGGCGTCGCAGCCATCTTTGGTGATCTATCGGAGTCCCTGATCAAACGGCAGACCAACGTCAAAGATAGTGGCACCATTATGCCCGGTCACGGCGGGTTACTTGATCGCATAGACAGCTTATTGTTTGTTGTCATCGTGGTCTATGTATTCTCTCAGTTCGTGGGAAAATAGTTCATGGTTGCATATGAGGAGCATGCTGCCGTCAACAGCATGCTCCTCATATGCAACCAGAAATGGACACCTCAGGTCAGTAACCTGCTGAACCGTGGTATAATAGGGGTAAGCGTTTTTGTCAGACCTGAAATGGCCTATCATCCAAACTAAACAGGCCTACGTAATGCCACATAAAATGCATTAGAGATAGTACGAATATTCTGGAAATTATTCTCTGACCATTCGTCAAGTACCCTCGCCAGAAGGCAGGGGGCTTGTGAGTGGGGTGGCTTCTGCCCGTCTCTCACAAGCCCTGGACTTGACCAGTCCCAGCCAGGGAACTTCCTAGAATGCCCCTTGGGGCGGGAAGAACTATCGGGCTACGTTAGGAGCGAAATAGGTACGTCAGAATGCGAGGCCAGTTCTGACCGCTACGGTTGATGGTTAAACAGGGAAACGGGGTCTACCCAGTGCTGTCAACGTCAAACCGCTCTATAACCTCGACGAGGCCACCATTACTTTGTGCGGGAAAGGGTGCCAGCCATCTCTGGCAAAGAAGACGGGACCGCACTTCTCGCCTTCCCCCGCAAGGGGATACACGCCAAAGAATGCTCGCCTGCGGGCGTCTTTGTTTCCTCCCCCGTATGCATGACGGGGGCATCCGCAAAGGAGCGATGGTGATATACATTGTATTCGACTTGTACCTGTAGATAGAAGAGATATATGGCTCAAATTCCTAGACGTATTGCATTACTCGGTAGTACTGGTTCGATTGGCCAGCAGACGCTGGATGTAGTGCGCAGTTTCCCCGAACATTTTCGTCTTGTAGCTCTGGCTGCGCGCAGCAATATTTCTCTGCTGGCGCAACAGGTGCAGGAGTTTCGTCCTTCACTGGTGGCCTGTTTTGCCGGTACATCAGAAATAGAAGAAGCGGCGCGCACGGCCTTGCCCAATGTTGTGCTTGGCGAACAGGGACTGTTTGAGGTAGCGACGCATCCAGAAGCAGATATTGTTGTCGCTGCCACCTCTGGGCTGGTGGGACTTGAGCCAACGCTGGCCGCAATCCGTACCGGGAAAACTATCGCCCTGGCGAATAAAGAGACACTGGTTATGGCAGGTCACCTTGTCACGCAGGAAGCCAGGCGTGCGGGTATCCCCATTCTACCGGTGGACAGCGAGCATAGCGCTATCTGGCAATGCCTCCGTGGTGAGCAAACGAACGAAGTCAACCGCTTACTTCTCACCGCATCTGGCGGACCATTCCGTCTTGCCACGCTTGAACAGATCAATTCGGTTACAGTTGAACAAGCGCTAGCACATCCCACCTGGCGTATGGGACCAAAGATCACCATAGACTCTGCAACGCTCATGAATAAAGGCCTGGAGGTACTTGAGGCCCACTGGCTCTTTGATATTCCGTACGAACGCATAGATGTAGTAGTCCATCCGGAGAGCATCATTCACTCAATGGTTGAGTTTGTTGATGGTTCATTAAAGATGCAGGCAAGTCTGCCAAGTATGCACCTCCCTATTCTTGATGCCTTGAGCTATCCTGCAAGGCTGAATACAGCGGGGACGGGACTTGTGCGCGAATTGCGCTGGCCGGACGTGGCCCGGCTCAATTTTGAAGCACTCGATGTCACCCGCTTCCCTTGTTTTCGCCTGGCACTGGATGCGGCTAGGCGCGGGGGTACCTATCCCAGTGTTCTTGTGGGAGCAGACGAAGAGGCTGTCGCCCTTTTCCTCGACGGTAAAATCGGCTTTTCAAATATTGCAGAACTGATAGAAGCTGTTATGGATGAGCACCAATCTGTTGCTCATCCAGATATCGCAACGATTTTGGAGGCAACTACCTGGGCGCGCCGAAAAGCACGTGAAAAAATATGGAGCAAAATACGCGCTAAATGATCAAGGATATGAAGTGTTATGAATAACTGGTACTTGCTGGCGGCTATTCCTGTCTTTGGGTTACTTGTGCTTGTGCATGAATTTGGTCACTTTATTACGGCTAAGTGGGCGGGTATTCGTGTAGAAGAGTTCGGTGTGGGCTTCCCACCACGCATTGTGGGATTGCGGAAACGCGATGGAAAAGGTTGGGAAGTGATCTGGTTTGGAGGGATACGGAGCGAAGAGGATAGTTTTGATTCTCTGAAACAAACTCCCTTTAGCGGCACCAGTGGCGGTGTAAGCACGCCAGGTGCCCCTGTCTCAAATCACACCATTTATTCACTCAATTTCATTCCCATCGGCGGGTTCGTACGTATGCCTGGTGAAAATGGAGATATCAACGACGAGAATGGTCACTACGACCCTCAGAGCTTTGCCGCAAAATCGGCGGGCAAGCGACTCATCGTGCTTGTTGCCGGTGTCACCATGAACGTTCTGTTGGCAATGGTCTTGTTCACCTTTGCCTTTGGCTTTGGCGAGCCAAAACTCCTCCCGCAGATCGGCAAAGTGGTTCCTGGCTCTCCTGCTGAAATTGCTGGCATACGTCCTGGTGATACCATCGTCTCCGCCAATAATCAGCCCGTCAAATTTTTCTCTGATCTACAGGCCGTTGTTAACGCGGAGATTCAGGCCGATAAGAATCATCATGCTACTGTACCAGTCATCATGCAGGTCCGGCGCTCAGGTTCGACAGAACTCATCTCAACTACCGTGAATGTACGCGTGCATCCGCCTGCTGGCCAGGGACCAATGGGCATTGAGGCCAGTAGCAAGGTTGTTTTTGATAGTATCCCCCTCTGGCAGGCTCCCATCAGAGGTGTACAATATACCTTTCAAACGACTGCTGACTTTCTCCATGCTATTGGACAGATGATTACAGGTTCTCTGCCCTTTCAACTTGCAGGACCTGTCGGTATAGTGAGAATCACAGGCGAAGTTGCCCAGAGCGTTCCAAGTGAGGGTTGGTGGCCATTATTAAGCCTGACAGCGGTGTTAAGCTTGAACCTTGCAATAATAAACATATTACCTTTCCCCGCTCTGGACGGCGGACGCGTCGTACTTGTATTGATTGAAGTGTTACGCGGCGGAAAGCGGTTGAAACCAGAAGTCGAAGGCTTTATTAATTTTGCTGGTATGCTCATGCTGCTCACCCTGATGGTCGTGATCACATTTTTCGATGTGAAAAATTTACTGCCTTAGAGAGGCAAATCAATGGAGTAACGAATTATGCGACGGAAATCCCGGCAAATTCATGTCGGTAATGTAGCTATTGGTGGCGAGGCGCCCATTGTAGTCCAGTCAATGACTACCACATACACGCGCGATGTAGAAAGTACAGTGGCACAAATTCATCGCCTGGAAGAGGTTGGCTGTGAAATAGTGCGCGTAGCCGTGCCCGAAGAAGAGGATGCCCTCGCCATTGGTGAGATCAAAAAGCGTATCCACATTCCGCTGGTAGCTGATATTCACTATAAGCACTCGTTGGCTTTGGAAGCCATACGCCAGGGAATTGATTGTGTCCGTATTAATCCAGGGAACCTGATCAACGGTCGTAAATCGCTTGAACAGATTGTGGCCGCCTGTAAAGAGCGCGGCATCGCAATGCGCATCGGTGTCAACTCCGGTTCCATTGATGCATTGGATCAACGTGGACAGATGCAACGCATCCAGGTACGCCTCCGTGATGATGGCGTATTGGAGCGCACCGACCCGGCTGAGGCTCGCCGAAGAGCGCGTGAGCACCTTGCAGAACGTATGGTCACCAGGGCGTTGGAATATATTAGCTGGTGCGAAGAGATGGATTTCCATGAGATCAAAGTTTCGCTGAAATCCTCCACAGTACTCACCGCAGTTGAGGCATATCGTCGCTTCGCACAACATGCAGATTATCCTCTGCATCTTGGTATTACAGAGGCTGGAACACTGGTCTCAGGGTCAGTAAAATCCTCTGTTGGGCTGGGATTATTACTCGCAGATGGCATCGGCGATACCATACGAGTGAGTCTGAGCGCAGAGCCAGAGGAGGAAATCCCGGTAGCGTACGAGATTTTGCGCTCTCTTGAACTGCGCAATCGAGGTGTCACCTTTGTTTCCTGTCCCTCGTGTGGACGAGTCGAAATCGATGTCATCCAGGTTGCCAATGAAGTGGAAAAGCGCCTCTCCAAAGTCCAGACACCCATACACGTTGCTGTCATGGGCTGCGTCGTCAATGGGCCGGGCGAATCGCGCGATGCCGATGTCGGGCTGGCTGGCGGCAAGGGAAGAGGCGTAATCTTCCGCAAAGGGGAAGTGGTCAAAACTGTTCCCGAAGACCAGTTCCTTGATGCCGTCCTGAAGGAAGTAGCAAGCTTGTTACCTGAGCACGAGGCAAAGTTGGTCTATCCTGAAGGCGGCATTCAAGAGACTGCTGGTGTTCATCGCACCCGAGATGAGGGTATTGGCTTGCAGGTCCTCAAAAAGTAGTATAGACACAAAACAAAAGGCCACTTCACTGGAAGTGGCCTTTTGTAGTGGGCAATACAGGACTTGAACCTGTGACCTCAGCGATGTCAACGCTGCGCTCTAGCCGCCTGAGCTAATTGCCCCTGAACACGGACAATGATAGCATCGTGCTTGAAAGTTGTCAAGCGTTTTGTTACGCAATTAAAGAATACAGACGTAGGGTATTACAGGGTTTAGGCCCGTCAACTGTTGATCGCAAAAAGATAGTTTCGAAGCCATAGACCCGTGTCAAGTCAAATGAAAATGTTACCGAACGATGACGGTTCCGTCAAATGAAAATGTTACTGACCCCCTCGCCGCTTTTGGGCTTGCAGCCCACTCCTTTCTGTCATTAGGCGGCCGTCCCGCTCTGGGCCAGTGCGCCATCCCAGAGGGCGGCCAAGCCCCGAGAAATCTCTTCGCGCAACAGCAGGGGATTGGTCTGCTCATAGAGGGCCTGCAACCGCTCTTGCTGCTCTGGACTCAGCACTCCTGTGGCCAGCAGACGCTGATAGGGCGTCTGGGCTTCATCCCATTTGCGCCGCACCTTGTCCCCTTCCACCGTTTTTTCCGTGAGATGCATCACCGGCTGGAACAGGTTGTAGTAGAGCCACATCCGCTCATAGAGCGCGTTACCTGCCGCTATTTGCGAAGGCGTATCCAGGCGCAGTTCGCCGAAATACTGCCGCACCAGGGTGTCATTTTTCTGTTCCACGTGGCAGTTATCATTCTTCTGGTACGGACGGCTGCGCGAGAGCTTGACCCCCGTCACTTTCTCTTTCCAGAACCGCACCAGGTGGTAATTGAAGAACTCCGTCCCATTATCGGGATGCAACTCTTTCACGGGAAAGGGCAGCCGCTCGATCACCTCTTTGAAGGCCCGTTCCATCGCCTGATAGCCGCGTCCTAAGAGCATCACGCGCTCACTCCAGCCGGTGGCTACATCGATCAGTTGCAGGGTGTGCCCATACTCCCCTGCCGCACTCTCTCCCCCATGATGCACTAAATCCGTCTCGAAGTGGCCTGGATCGGAGGTGTCCCAGGGAATGCGCCCCATCGGCACCCCTTTGGTCACCTGATTGGCTCGGTGCGGACCTGTACGCGGTAAACGCTCTTTGCGCGCGCGGTTCTTGCGCAACATCCGCTCCACCGTTGCGGGGCTGATCGGAGCCTTTTGGCCCTCCACCTCTGTCGTCAAGACCAGCGAACCAAAGCTGGCCAAATGCTTGGCCATCCTCCCCAAACTGGGGGTCAGTCGCTCGGCACAGAGGTAGTCCAGGCTCTCCCACACCCGCAAGACGACACGTTCGACTTCCGGCCCATACGTACGGCTCCGCGGGGTGCTGCGTTTCTTGCGTTGCAAGCTCTCCCCATTGAGTAACCGGATCAAATGCTTGCGATGCAGCTTGCTCACCTGCTCCATTTCACTCAACAACTGGCTCCGTTCTTTGCGCTTCGCCTTCCGGTACCGCTCACACATCAGGTTCACATACTTGCGTCTTTCATCAATCGTCATCTCGTCTCGTATTGGCATCGCTTCCCTCGTTCAGTAACATTTTCATTTGATGGAAGTGTACCAGCTTAGTAACATTTTACATGACGGAATACGAGACCTTGCATGTATCCAGGGGCAATGTTATACTTTGGCGGGGTTCAAGGACTGAACAACATATTACTATCCTGGCTCGGCAGTAGGAGAAGAATATAGCATAACTAGGGGGGAGTTATCTCGATGCCTCCTTTAACCTTCTGGCAAGTCCTTAGCGGTAGAAGGTACCTATTTGTATTTATGAATAGGCGATTTCTCGCCAAGTTTGTGGGGGTATTGTTACTCCTCGTATTAATTGGAGTCGAAATAGGGCCGCTCATTGGTCATTCTGTGTACGCAGAGATCATACCGCTGAATCACACAAGTCCCAGTGTTGACATGAGCTGTCGCCAAATATCGTATTCACCGGACGGCGACCCATTTGGGCTTTGTCCGGGCCCATATCCCCAAGGGGGTAACTGTGTCTGGTGGGCCTGGGAAATGTGGCATCTCCTTGGTATTGACCTGCCACGGAATTGGGGAAATGCCGCTGATTGGATCGCCGACGCTGAACGGTCTGGCCTTCCTTTAGGGAAGACTCCACGTGTTGGCTCAATCGCTGTGTTTCCAATAGGAGATGGCGTCTGGGCATTTAGTTCAATTGGTCATGTTGCTTTTGTCACTGCCGTGAGCGCCGATGCCAGTACCTTCAACGTGACCTATCAAAATTATGGTGATTCCGCGCCAATGCACGTTGGTATTGACTATCCTGTTTCTGTCATCAACGGACCGCGTTTCCAGAATAATAATATGCATTTTATCTATTTCCCCAGGCCTATTGATTCACATCTCTTTGAACGGCTGCCGGGTATTAATGGTAATATGCTTGCAGGAGTTACTAACTCAAATAAGCTCTTAATGAACTCTTTTAATAGTACATCTAATGGTTCAGCAATTAATAGTACATCATCGTCAGGAACGAGTAATCAAGTATCATTAGGTCTAACTCCTACCTCGACAGACCAGGAGTTCAACGCCGACTTCGCGGGCGTCGGCGTAAGCGACCTGCTACTCTATAATCGTATAAAGGGCAGCCTGAGCGTACTCGGACTCTCCGATGAACAGTTCCGCTTAGAAAAGCAGCATTTGCCACATACGGCTATCGAAGACATTTTGGCTGAGAACAATGCACTCTCTCCTCAGATTGTGAGCCTTGCCGATTCAACTACTCCAGCTAACGGCTGGGGGCAGTCATTGGATATTCATATTGGTGATTTCACAGGCACAGGACGATCTGAAATCCTGCTCTATGATCGTGTCACCGGTAAATTGCAGTTAATCAGCCTGACCCCGCAGCTCAAGATTCAAAAACATGTGACTCTGCAAGGTTGGGGACCTGGTTGGGAATTGTATGTGGGCAAATTCGATGGCCATCGCAGCACTATCTTTATGTATAATCGGCTGGTTAACTCTGTGCCAATCATGGGCTTGACGCCCACACCAAATCCCAATCCAATCGTGGTGGTAACTAATCCGTCGAATCCAACGCCAATCCCTACATCGAAACCTGGTACATCTCCAACCTCAAGTCCTAGTACAAGGACCAGCCCGACGCCAAGTTCCAGTCCGACGCCGAGTTCCAGTCCGACACCGAAACCAAGCCCCAGTCCGACGTCGAAACCAAGCCCCAGTCCGACACTGGAACCAAGTCCCAGTCCGGCACCGAAACCAAGCCCCAGTCCTACGCCGAGTCCCAGTCCGGCACCGAAGCCAAGCCCGACGCCAGGGCATGGTCCGACACCCACGCCAGATTCAAAGACACGCGTTACAAAAACATCCTTGCTTCATTTTTCTGGTTCCAATCAAGGACTTCCAATAGATAATGATCTCAATGCCTCGCTCAACGGCTCTACCACCACGGTGGTTATCACCAATGTGATTGTGGTCAACTTCGATCAAAATTTTAAGGTACTCCATTTTCAACAATACACGCTGCTTGATAACTCGTGGGAGGTCTATGCCGGCAGCTTTGTGAGCTCTAATCAGGACGCACTCTTTCTTTATGACCGTCTGCTGGGTGAGGCTCGCCTGTTAAGTTTTGATGCCAATTTGCATATCGTACACTATAAGCCAGTGCATAGTATCGATGCAAACTGGGAGGTATATAGCGGAGATTTTATGGGGACAGGCCGTGCGCAGGTATTATTGTATAATCCCAGCAGCGGTGAAGCACAAATTCTGGTCTTGAAGAGTGACCTATCGTTAGCAGATCAGAAGAGTTTTTCTGGTTGGGGCACAAATATGGCGCTCTATGTCGGTCACTTTGGCACGCCAACGTTGAATGTAATGCTCTATGACCCACAGGCAATACAAACTACATTTATTGCTTTCGATACTACTCTTCTGGTAACACACCAGATTACTGTACCTGCCTGGGATAATCGTTGGCAGATACTTGTAGGTTCTTTCCTGGATCGATCTCGTTGCTTAGCTGCTCATAATTGCTCAACGGGCGATGATATCCTTGTGTTGAATCGCCAAACGGGCCGGATGGAGCAATATGTCTTCTCCTTTGGCACACATTACCAGGTGGCCGATAATCGCTCACAAGGCTATGTTCGGAATGGAGTGGCTCCAGTAGCTAACTTGACTTCTGTGGATGCATCGAAATTTAGCCTGTTGACTACACTGAGTACAAGCATCAGGGCTGAGGAACTGTATTGATAGTTTGACTCTTATCTTTATTTCTTGATGGTTACAAAGTACCTCGGGCATGGTAGAATGACTGCTATGCACAACATATTTTTAATTGGCCTCTCCGGTAGTGGGAAGAGTACAGTCGGTCGTATCCTGGCTCAAAAACTGAACAAACCTTTCTTTGATCTGGATGCACTCATCGAACGCGAGTGTGGTGAGAGTATCTCCGCTATTTTCGCACGTTATGGCGAAGAGTTTTTTCGCTCGTGTGAGAGCCGTATACTTGCACAGGTTGCTCAAGCAGAGGGGAATGCCGTCATCGCAACCAGTGCAGGTGTAGTCATTAAGGCAGAAAATCGCTCTCTAATTCGCTCAAACGGTGTGTGTGTTTACTTGTTGGTTAATCCAGAGACCGCGCTTGAGCGGCTAAATTCACAACGCTCAAACAGACTTGCACAAGGGGAAGCGCCTGAAGTTCGCCCACTACTGGCTGGTTCTGATCCATTGAACGTTCTGCGCCAGCTGCTAAATGGTCGCTCAAAGTGGTATGAAGACGCGCATTTCACCTGTTCAACCCAGGGTAGGTCTGCTGAAAGAGTTGCCCAGGTTATCATAGCCATGTTTATCAGCTCGGGAGAACTTGTCGGGGAACCCCCCCTCTTTTTCGTGCGGCGCATACATGTTGGCCAGGGCTATGATGTTGTAGTCGATTGGGGTGGTCTGGGTAGACTTGGACAAAATCTGAAAACGTTAGGTTTGCCTCCCAGAGTCTTTCTCATTACCGATAGCAATATTCGCGATCTCTATGCCTCTATGGTTATGGGATCACTATCGTATTTCGGCTTCGATCCTCAACTGTATACTATTCCTGCTGGTGAGGTGAGTAAATCGCAGAGTCAACTTAGTGGGATATACGATTGGTTGATAGAGCATCACGCCGAACGCGGCGAGACGATTATTGCGCTTGGTGGCGGCGTCGTAGGTGATCTAGCTGGATATGCCGCTGCTACATACCTGCGTGGTATTCCTCTGGTGCAGGTGCCGACATCGTTACTTGCCCAGGTTGATGCCGCGATTGGCGGCAAAACGGGTGTTAACCATCCCAGGGGAAAGAATCTGATTGGTGCCTTTTATCATCCACGCCTGGTATTGGTTGATCCTGCAACGCTTTTGACGCTTCCTGAACGGGAACGAACTGAGGGGTGGGCAGAAGTCGTAAAGTATGGTATCATACTCGATACAAAATTGATTGCCCAGCTTGAGGAAAATGCAGACGCTTTACGAGAGTTCAATCCCCCCCCTGCTTCGCTACTTTGTCAGATCGTTGCACGTTGTATTGCTTTGAAAGCAGCGATCATAGAGGAGGATGAGCGGGAAGGGGGGCGGCGAACCATTCTCAATTATGGTCATACTGTGGGACATGCACTGGAGAATATAGCGGGTTATGGCGAGTTATTACATGGGGAGGCGGTATCGTTGGGAATGGTGTTAGCTGCCACAATGGCTTGTCAAGCAGGTATGTTCCCTAAATCAGGGTTGATTCGACAGAATAAGCTGCTCAAGGCGTTGGGTTTACCTGTAGCCTATAGTGGGCATGTTCAGGTAAAGGATATTCTATCGGCCATTCAATTAGATAAGAAAGTGGCACATAAACAGATGCGTTGGGTCATGCCTCGGCGTCTGGGGGACGTTACCGTTACGTGCATGTCTGATGACCTTGTGAACAGCGTACTCTCAGCATTTTTTACGGAACAAAGGCCTTAAGACAATGTTCAACATACTGGTCCTTAATGGTCCCAACTTAAATACATTGGGAACTCGCGAACCTGAAATTTATGGGACAGTGACCCTACCGCAAATCTGCGTGATGCTACAAAGACGAGGCGCAGAATTGGAGACAAAAGTAGAATGTTTCCAGTCGAATCACGAAGGTGCGCTCATTGATTATCTCCAGGAGCATGCAGGTGGTGTGGATGGCATTGTCATCAATCCTGGAGCTTTGTCCCATTACTCTATTGCATTACGCGATGCTTTGGCAGCAGTGAAAGCACCTATTATCGAAGTACATATGAGTAATATTTATGCTCGCGAGCCATTTCGCCATCATTCGATAATTGCACCGGTTTGTCGGGGAAATATTGTTGGACTAGGATGGCGTGGATATCTTCTGGCATAGGAGACACTGGTTGAGTTGGTGTGTGAGCAGATCAAAGAAGGAAAAGCATGAGTCAAGAGGCAATCAGCCAGCTACGAACGTGGATGACCGAACAAGGGCTGGATGCATTTATCGTAACACAGCCACAGGATCGCTCTTACTTAAGCGGGTGGTTCAATGATGATGTAGAGGGCGCTGGCCTGTTGCTAGTGGGAAAGCAGCAGCAGATGTTGTTTACCAATCCGCTTTATAAAGAAGTGGCTGAAAACGATGCTAAGGGTTGGCAGGTCACTGTACCTTCCTCATATGAATATTGGGCGGCGATTGTCAAAACAGCTCAGGAACATGGTTGGCAGAGAATCGGTTTCGAGTCCGCAGCCATCACGTATGCAGAGTATGAAAAGCTTCGTAGCGCTGGCGAGGGTATCTTTACAGTACATCCTTTTGTGGATAGCTTTGTGGAAAAATTACGCCGGGTAAAGCAACCACATGAGATAGAGTTACTCAAACGCGCTATCGCCATCACGGACGCGACATTTACGCATCTTTGTAGCTGGATTCAACCTGGTATGACGGAGAAGGAAATACAGTGGGAGATCCTACGCTACATGATTTTTTTGGGTGCAGATAGTCAATCGTTTGAAGCAATCGTGGCTTCTGGTCCTCATGGTTCAATGCCTCACGCTCATCCCAGTGAACGGCGTATCCAGCAGGGTGAACTCATCACTATCGACATGGGAGCTCGTTACAAGGGGTATTGTGCAGATATGACCCGTACTATTTGCCTTGGGGAACCTTCTGAACCGCGTATGCGTGAGATATACGGTGCTGTTCTTGTTGCAATGAAGACATGTGAAGCAGGTCTCTTTGCAGGTATGGCTTGCAAAGCTGCTGATGCTTTAGCGCGCAATGCATTGGATGTGGCAGGCCTGGCAGAATACTATATTCATGGGACCGGCCATGGCGTTGGGTTGCAAATTCACGAAGGGCCACATCTCTCCCCACGATCTCCAGATGATATGATTTTGCTGGCAGGAAATGTAGTTACTGTCGAGCCTGGAGTGTATATCCCTGGCTGGAGTGGGGCGCGTATCGAAGATTGTGTATTAATAAAAGAGAATGGCGTCGAAGTCTTGACCCAATCACCAACCGAACTGGTGTTGCAGCGCTAATTCTAAGGACGCAATTCACTGCGCTTACCCAGAAGGAGCTATTCTAGATGATATCTACAGGTGATCTGAAAAAGGGTGTAACCATTGAATTTGAAGGGCAACTATGCAGCGTACTCGATTGGCAACATGTCAAAATGGGCCGTGGCGGCGCGATAGTACGTATGAAATTGCGCAATCTGCGCACGGGTGCCACATTTGATCGGACATGTGATGCAGGCGAAAAATTTAAACGCCTCTACCTTGATCGCAGCACCGTAACTTACCAGTATCAGGATGACGATCAGTATCATTTTATGGATACCAGTACATACGATGATGTTGTGCTTACCGAAGAGCAGCTTGGCGATGCAAAAAACTACCTGATTGACAATCTAGAGCTTGATCTTATCACCTTTGAAGGGCAACCAATTTCTGTTGAGCCGCCTGAAAAAGTAGTTCTGCGTGTAACCTACACGGAGCCTGGTTTCAAGGGTGATACCGCTACGGGAGGTACCAAGCCGGCTACTACAGAGACCGGTTTAGTTGTACAGGTACCACTTTTTCTTTCAAATGGTGATTTAATTCGCGTCAATACAACGACAGGAGCATACGTAGAGCGCGCGTAGTTCACCTTCATTTTCGCGTTTGCTCCAGGAGAGAAAGCAACATGGACGTAAAACAAGGTACCCACCAGACCGGACGCCATGAGCCTCCTTCCATTACACCCAATGATACGGATCCGCTGCACAATGGTGAAAGCGAAACGCCTGGCATTATTAGTGTTGAGCAACTGCAACGCCTTGTACATTTGCTCGATCGTAGTGACGTATCCGAGTTGGAATTTAAACGGCCTGAAGAAGGGACGAGGCTGGTATTACGTAAAGTGAAGCCTTCAGAAAACAGTGGACGGCAGGAGGGAATCGCTTTCATCCCCCAAGTTATCGTATCTCACACGGATAACTCATTGACTGTGCCTAATAAACTACCCGCAGAAACAAGACACTACATTACTTCACACCTGGTGGGTGTCTTCCATGCCTGGGCTAAGCCAAGGGGAGGTGCACTGGTAGCAGGTGGTGATCATGTTAAGGTCGGGCAACTCGTGGCAACTATTGAGTCACTGAACGTTATCAATGATGTAGAGTCACCTTTTGCTGGTCGTGTTGTTGAAATGCTTGTTCAAGAGGGGCAGTCAGTGGAATACGGCCAGAAGCTTATGGTTATCGATACTTCCACTGAGGAAGAGGGGCAATAATGCAATTTTTTAATGCCCCAACGGTTTTTAGCGTTACACAATTGTCTCGCTATCTAAAAGAGTTGCTGGAGACAGATGACATCTTGCAGAATATCTGGGTGCAAGGTGAAATTTCAGGCTGCAAGACCTACACCTCGGGACATTGTTATTTCACTCTCAAAGATACAGAGTCACAATTGCAGTGTGTCTTCTTCAAGAACGCTCGTTTGCGTTCGTCGGCACCTGATCTTCGTGATGGTATGGGCATCGCCGCCTATGGGCGTATCTCATTCTATGAGCGGGATGGAAAACTTCAACTTTATGTTGAAGGTGTCGAACTCCTAGGAGAAGGCGCACTTTTTCTACGCTTTGAACAACTCAAAGCACGCTTAGCTGCAGAGGGTCTCTTTGATGAAAATCGTAAGCGCCCTTTACCTGCGCAGCCCGCGGTCATCGGCATTGTAACCTCACCCCAGGCTGCGGCGCTGCGTGATATGTTACGTGTCCTCCGCTCACGTTATCCTTTGGCAAAAGTTATTCTTGCCCCAACACTGGTGCAAGGAAGTGAAGCTCCTGCCTCCATTGCTGCTGCAATTGAACTCCTCAATGAACAGGGCGAGGCGGAGGTAATCATTGTTGGGCGAGGCGGTGGCTCTATCGAAGAGTTATGGGCATTTAACGAAGAGATTGTAGCCCGTGCTATTGCTCGTTCACGGATCCCTGTTATCAGCGGTGTCGGTCACGAAACTGATTTCACTATTGCCGATCTTGTCGCGGACTATCGCGCATCGACGCCGACGGCCGCTGCCGCTGCTGCTGTACCTGATATCGCGGATTGGCAAATCGACCTTCAGACGAAGCAAGAGGAATTAAACGAATTGATGGTAGAGCTTCTCAGTGATTTGGGCGAAAAGTTGGAGCGTGAGCAACGTGATCTGCAACGGGCTAATCCTCGCAGTCTGCTCGACAGGCGCCGCCAGCAACTTGACGACACGGCCGTGCTTTTACAGACGCGCTTGCAGCACATACTCTCCTTGCGCGATGAGCGTCTGAGGGGATTGGCCTTGCGTCTGCATGCTCTCAGCCCCTTAATTACCATTGCACGTGGCTATGCTGTCGTGCGTCGTGATAGTGATTCAGCTATTGTCACCAGTGTACAGCAGACGCATCCGGGCGATGCGTTGACAATCCAGGTGACAGATGGCAGTATTCCCGTAGAGGTCCGTACAACCTGAAATACTAAAATACTGAGGAACAACTGCAAAAATTGGAGTGCGACATCCTCTAATGGTCGCATGGATGGTGAAGTATGGAATCAGTAACTTTTGAAGATGCCTATGCACGGTTGGAGGCTGCGGTAAATGCTTTGCAAGATGGGCAGATGCCGCTTGAACGCGCATTGCAATATTACGAGGAAGGTATGAAACTGGCGCAATATTGCAATGAACTGCTCCAAAAGGCAGAGCTGCGTGTGCAACAACTCAGCGTTGATAGCCAGGGTATGATTGATTTACAGCCCCTGGATTTGCCTTAGGGCTCCCACTGAAATAGGCTGATCATTCTTATGTGGTGAAACACCCAGAAGGCAGGACACGAGAACGCTTCGCTGGTCACGATATTTGAGCGAGGCCCCTTAGAGGAGATAAAGCAGAACAAACGATGGATACATCTCTCTTCAATAACCGTATCCTGATTGCAGCTTTTCTGGCATGGGCGATTGCACAGGTCAGTAAAACCATCTATGAGCTCATTCGACAGCGGAAACTTATCGTCAGCCGGCTCGTTTCATCAGGTGGAATGCCAAGTTCACACTCTGCATTAGTGACGGGACTTGCTGCTGCTACAGGTCGTGTATCTGGGTTTGGCTCTGCGTCCTTTGCTATAGCCGTTGTCCTGGCTGCCATTGTGATGTATGATGCGGCAGGAGTACGACGGGCTGTCAGCATCCAGGCTCGTATTCTCAATCAAATGATTGACGAAGCGTTTCAAGGACATCCCTTTGCTGAAAAACGTCTGCGTGAATTGATCGGGCACACACCTGTACAGGTAATAGTAGGTGGCCTACTGGGTATTTTAATCGGTCTTCTTGTTACCTTCTAACTATCCAGCAACCGCGACATAGCTGTTGAAGTGAGTCTTGTCGATATGAGCGAGACAGAACTGAGTTCTGGTGCTGGTGAATAAAGACTAGCCAATAGTAGACGCTTGCTTAGACCTTGTGATATGCTTGTATAAAGGTCAACCAAAAACAAGCATATCACAAGGATTTTTTTATGCCTTTTTCAACAAAGAAGCGAGTTGCTCTTCTTCCAACGATAGCCGCTCTTGCTGTTGCAGGTGGCGCGACTGCACTGGCGTTGCAAATCTATCGTCGCCCGGTTGAGACGGCGATTGCTGTGGCTCGCGCGGGTTTGCTGCTGGCTGGTGTACGCGAGGAAGCATGTGATGTTGGGAATTTCCCCATCCATTTCTATTGTGCGGGCAGACGTGGAACTCCTATTGTGCTGATTCACGGCTTAGGAAACTCGGCTGAAGTCTGGTCGCCGCTCATTTTGCAATTAAGTAAAGAGTACCTGGTGTACGCACTTGATTTGCCTGGTTTTGGCAAAACACCTTCAGCGCCAGAAGGATATACTATTGCTACACATGTGCTGTACTTGAAACGCTTTCTCGATGCTTTGGGTTTTCCGCGGGTAACGCTGGTAGGCAATTCGCTGGGGGGCTGGATTGCCACTCGTTTTGCCGTAGCCTATCCTGAGCGCGTACATCATCTCTACCTGCTCAACAGCGCTGGTTTGAGACGTGAACAGCTGAATTCACCTAATGCTGTGGACAGGGGGGCAGCTCATCGCTCGACCGGTAATATGCTGGGTTATTCAATGCCACTGCCCGGCTTTATCCTCGATGACTTAGTACGTATCTCGCAAAAGCCTGCTTATAGCAATTTCATTAGCGGTTACGATCCCCAGGAAGAACTGGACACTGTGTTATCGCAAGTTCAGGCACCAACGACTATCATTTGGGGAGATCAGGATAAGCTTCTTCCCATTGTCTGCGCTTATGATCTGCATGAGGGTATTGCTAACTCTGAACTGATTATCTTGAAGGGTGCTGGGCACATGCCACAGATTCAGGCGAGCAATAAAGTCGCGCAGATCATCTTAAAAGATTGTGCTCATGGACTTCGGTAATAGTCTGAATTGGGCGCTATGCTAGAGCCGCTCTGGATGTTTCTTGCGCCAGTAGCGCATAAAGCCCTGTACTGTCATCGCGTCGTTCGAGGCGATCTCGTATCTTTGCAGTGCGTGTGCATCGTGAGCAATGCGTTGTAGTTCGGGTTGGGTCTTCTCGATCAGCAGTGCGATGATTTCAGCCTCGCTTTTGCCTTTGCGCATCTCCCCCAGCACGAAATCGCCCCAGGCGGAGAGTTTCTCGCGAAGCCGACCCAGGTGCGGTATAACATCCTTGATTCCACCAAAGTGACCCAGGTAGATACTATCTGGACGCAAGTTCCGGAGAAGACTGATGCTATCCGACCAGGCTTCAAGATCAAGATCAGGGGGTGGAGTCGGCGGCTTAACATAATCGACGCCAGGAAGTTTCACACCTGCTACGTCACCTGCGAACAACTCACCAGAATGTGCGTCGAAAAAGATAACATGATGTATCGCGTGCCCCGGAGTATAATGCACCTCAAGCCTGCGGCCTGCAATTTTGAGGATATCTCCTCCTTCGAGGGTGTGAATCCGCTCCTCTGGCGTTGATTCAATCTCTCCCCAGAGTATGGGCATGCGCTCCCCATAAATGCGCTTTGCGCTGGCAATCAGGTTTGAAGTATCAATGAGGTGGGGAGCGCCCTTACTGTGCACGTAGACCTGCGCTTTTGGAAGTTGCTGTACCAGTGAGCCTGTCACTCCAGCGTGATCCAGGTGAACATGGGTTGCCAGGATATGCGTTACATCCTGCGGATCGAAACCTGCCGCTCGTATAGATGCCAGTAATGACTCGAGCATACTGCCCGGTCCGGGATCGATAATAGCAAGTTCGTTCTCTCCAGCAAGAAGATAGGAGCCGACAATCTCGTGTTCGCCGAGGAATGGCAGGGAAATCAACCATGCCCCAGAACTAATTTGTGTAACCTTTGCCAAGGAGTATCCTCCCTCTATTTTTTAGCCGAGATGGCTTTTGCCTGTGTGAAGAGCAGGAGATAATCTTTGCCTCCCGCTTTGGAGTCTGTGCCGGACATATTGAAACCACCGAATGGGTGGACGCCGACAAGCGCGCCTGTAGATTTACGGTTGAAATACAGGTTGCCAACATAATACTCTTCTTTTGCCCGTTCAATGCGCTTTGAATCTTGTGAGTAGAGCGCACCAGTCAGACCATACTCAGTGTCGTTGGCAATATGCATGGCATCGTCGAAATCTTTGGCTTTTATCACAGCCAGCACTGGTCCGAAAATTTCTTCCTGGGCTATGGTTGCATGGGGGTCCACGTCCGCAATGACGGTTGGTTCGATGAAGTATCCCGGACCATGATGTCCTCCGCCGGCTACCAGCCGGCCCTCACCTTTGCCGATTTCGATATACCCGGTAATCTTCTTCATGGCATTCTCATCGACAACCGGTCCGATGAGAGTCTCTGGCTGGGTAACATCACCCATCGACAGCTGCTTCGTTTTCTCGATGACCTTCTGTAAGACCTGGTCGTACACCTTGTCAACAATGATGGCGCGCGAACCTGCAGAACATTTCTGTCCCTGGAAACCAAAAGCGGAAGTGACAATACCCGAAGCGGCAGCTTCGAGATCAGCCGTTTCATCCACAACCACGGCATCTTTACCGCCCATTTCCAGGATGGAGCGCTTCAGCCAGCGCTGGCCCTTGCGGGGTTTGGCTGCGAGTTCATTGATACGCAGGCCTACTTCGCGCGAGCCTGTGAAGGCAATGTAACGTACCAATGGGTTTTCAATCAGCGCATCGCCGATGGTTGAACCTGATCCTGGGAGGAAGTTGACCACACCGGCGGGCAGTCCTACCTCTTCCAGTATACGCATGAACTGTGCGGCGATAGCCGGTGAGGTGCTGGCGGGTTTGAGTATGACGGTGTTGCCTGTCACAAAGGATGCGCTGGTCATACCGACCATGATCGCGCAAGGGAAGTTCCAGGGTGGAATGACGGCGCCCACGCCCAGGGGAAGGTACACGAGCTGGTTATCTTCTCCCTCGATATGCGTAAGGGGTTGTTCACCTGCCAGGCGCATCATCTCGCGCGCATAAAACTCCATGAAGTCGATGGCCTCAGCCGTGTCGCCATCGGCCTCGGCCCAGCTTTTGCCGACTTCATAGATCATCCAGGCATTAAAATACAAACGGCGCTGGCGCATGAGGTCGGCAGCCGCGAAGAGGTATGCTACTCGCTCTTCCGCAGGCACCTTTTTCCAGCTTTCAAAAGCTGTTGCGGCAGCCTGCACGGCTTCGTTGGCCTGTTCGACGGTAGCGCGTGAAAAATAGCCGATGATCTGGTCGGGGTGCGAGGGATTGAGGGAGGTGAAGGTATCCTCATTCATGATCTTCTTGCCGCCAATAACAAGTGGGTATCTGCGTCCCAACTCGCTCTTAACCTGCTCCAGGGCTTCTATCTGGGCCTTGCGGTTCTCTTCTTTGCTAAAGTCGATAAAGGGCTGGTTTTTGAAGGGGGTCTGTGCGCGTGCTGCTACGTTTTCGATGGTATTCTTCATCAAGTAATCTCCTTGAAAACACTTCATTGTGTGAGACAATTTCTTTCTCTCATTGTATCTCAAAAGAGAGGGGCATGGTAAGGGAGGATGTTCAATAAGTCGCCAAGCTTGAGAAGGGTTTCCAGGCATACTCGCGAAATTGGGGAAATAGCGCGCATTATGCTCACTAATTTTCGGCATGTACGAAATCCTGTGAGAGAAAGGTTTCCAAGAATGCTCGCGAATTTGGGGAAATAGCGCGCATTATGCTCACTAATTTTCAGAATGTATGAACTCCCGAGAGAGGAGGGTTTTCGAGAAGACTCGCGAATTTTGGGTAAGTAGCGCGCATTATGCTCACTAATTTTCAGAACGTATGAGCTCCCGAGAGAGGAGGGTTTTCGAGAAGACTCGCGAATTTTGGGTAAGTAGCGCGCAACTTGCTCGGTTTTTTTCAAAGTATGTAAGCTCCTATGAGATGTGTGTTCTTATTGTTCTATTCCAAATCACCGCAGAGAAACGGGCACTATTTGGAATCAAGTTGGAATCAAGCTTTTCAAAAGATAGTACCAGGCGACGAAGCGGCAGTTTGCTCAGATTAAGCTGAGCACAGATGAAGATGGCAATGATCATTAGCAGCGAGAGATTACCTGAGTTCCTCCGGGTCGACCGGGTGAACTCTGAAATCAAAACTCATCCAGAAGCTTTTGGCGTGGCGGAAGAAGAGGAACGGCAGAATAAAGGGTAAGGGAAGGCCGAGGATCAGCAGGGTGATTGGTTGCTGTGTGATGGCAAGCCAGGCGGCAAATGGTACGACGAAGATCGCTATCAATAGCTCGGTGACGGCGAGGTTGAGGGCGATTGCTCCTGTCCAGTAGCCAGATTCGCGCTCGAAACGCCAGCCGCAGACTGAGCATTTCTCGTACATTGTGTAGCCCCTACGGAAAAGTTTGCCTTTGCCACAATTGGGGCAGCGCAAAAAAAGGGCGCGTAAAAGGCCAGTTATGAAACTATTCAAATTTATATGCCCCCGGTTTTTTTCATCATTCATTATACACCAAAAGTTCCTATTAAGGTTTTCTTCAGGTCTTGTCTCTTCTTCCAAATCAGCATGCATTGAAACTTTTGGGTAATGGGCAGCGTTTAGAACAGATAGGATGGAGTGGCTCCTTCTTGATGTCTGCGGACGGGACGCCGAGATACTAAAATGTGAGATGTTTTACTATATTTTGAAAGGCAGGTTCTTAATGGCTCAGTTAGTCACCAAAGTGTCGTCCAATCGTATCCTTGCCGGGCTCAGATCATTGTTGCTTTCCGAAACACCCAAAACGCTCTTCGTCACCAACCCTCGTGTGCGCATCTTTCTGCTCTCCTTCGCCATGCTTTTCTTCGAGCTGCTCTGCATCCGCTGGATACCATCATACGTGCGCTTCCTGAGCTATTTCAATAACTTCGTCCTGCTCGCTTCATTCCTGGGCATTGGCCTGGGCATGCTCACAGCGCGTCGCAAACGCTTCTGGTTCCCGCCGTTTCCGCTCATGGTGCTCCTACTGGTTATCGTTGTCATGTGGAACAAGTTCGACCTGCAAATCAGTTCGACCGAGGTGCTCTACTACGGAGTAGGTGAAACGCTGGGCGCACACGCAGATAACTACGCAGTTCTGCCTATTATTTTCGGGCTGGTCACCGCCTGTTTCATTCCGCTCTCGCGTTCTTTCGGGCAGCTATTCATCCAGATTAAGCCGCTTACTGCTTATACCTTTGACATCGTCGGCAGCCTGATAGGCATTGCCGTCTTCTCCGTTATCGCCTATTTCGCTCTTCCACCGCTCGTCTGGTTTGTTATCCTGACGCTCCTGATCCTGGTGCTAAGTTCACGCCAAACGGTTTTGTTCGTTGCTAGCGTATTCCTGATCAGCCTCATCATCGTTGGACAGCTGCAGCGCGGCGCCTATTGGTCGCCCTACTACAAAATCCTGCTCCATCCCTTGCCACAGGGTGGCTATATTGTCGATGTCAACAACGCTGGCGGTCACCAGGCCATGGTTCCCTGGCAATATAAGGAACCCTTCTATCGTCGTGTGTATGAACTCTTCAATGGTAGTTCATTTCAGCATGCCCTGATCCTGGGGGCAGGCAGCGGCTCTGATGTCTCTACCGCACTTGCCTTCGGGGTCAAGTCAATCACGGCCGTTGAGATTGACCCTACCATCCAACAGCTCGGTGTTCGCTTCAATCCTGACCAACCCTACAGCGACCCCCGCGTGAGGGCCGTCATCAACGATGGTCGCTCCTTCCTCCAGAACGATACCGGGAAATATGACCTGATCATCTTCGCCCTGCCCGACTCACTCACCCTCACTTCCAGTAACACCAGTTTGCGCCTCGAGAGCTTTCTGCTCACAGAGGAGTCGATACGGGCTGCCCGCGCACATTTAACCAACAACGGCCTCGTGGTTTTCTACAACTTCTACCGCCAGAACTGGCTGGTGCAGAAACTGGCTAATATGGCAGGGCATGCCTTCAACCAGGAACCACTCGTCTCTACCTATGGTGGATGGGGCCGTGCGGCCACCATCATGGTTGGCCCGCGACTGCGAACACTCCCAGCGGGCATGTTCGGTCCCTATCATGAGACTGCTTCCACCACCAAAGACTTGCGTGTCATCGGCGAGGGCTACTATCACTTGACAAACGACGCTATGGCAACCGACGACTGGCCCTTCCTCTATTTGCGTGAGTACAGCTTCCCCATGCTATACATCCTTGGCCTTCTGATGGTGGCCATCTACGCGCTGGGCGGCACCCTCCTGCTCGCCCCACGCAAAACCCTACGGCGCTTCGACTGGCACATGTTCTTCCTCGGCGTTGCCTTCATGCTGCTCGAAGTCAAAAGCCTGACCACCTTCTCGCTCCTCTTCGGGAGCACCTGGTTTGTCAACTCCCTTGTCTTCTTTGCCATACTCAGCAGCGTTCTCCTGGCCATCCTTGTCAACAGCCGCCTCAAGATACGCCGCATCGGCATCTGGTACCTCCTGCTTTTCGGAGTACTGGTCTTGAACCTCCTCCTACCGCCAGAAGCCTTACTGCTGGGCAACCCCATTGCCCGCTACTTTCTCGCCAGCATCCTGGCCTTCACGCCGGTCTTCCTGGCAAACATCATCTTCGCCAACTCCTTCCGCGACAGCGAAGCCGCCGATATCTCCTTTGCCTCTAACCTCCTCGGCATCATGGTTGGCGGCAGCCTGGAGTATTTCAGTATGCTGTACGGCTATCGCTGGTTGCTTGTTATGGTGATACTGTTCTATGCTTGTGCTTTGCTGCTGCGGCGCCGTCGAACTGCTAGGGTAGGGGAAACGAGCGAAGCTGCTGTTCTCTCTGCGCCGGCTGAAAGCATAACTGGCGGAACTTGATTGGGGTTTGGAGGAGTTGCCGCTACATGCGCACTGTGAGCGTCTCTACTGTGCCCTGCGCCAGGTTAATCACCCTTATGGTGTGGTTGTTGGTGTATGAAAGTGCGAGTTGAATAGGCCCCGTCACAGGGCGAGCACAAGGCATCGCCTATTCGCACCAACTTAAGCGATGGGGCATCGTTTCGAGGGGGACCACACGCGCCGGGCGAGCACAAGGGATCGCCCCTACTATGGACGGTTTCCGCTTCACGGTCGTGAAGCGGCTATGTGAGCCGTTCTGTCCACCGCACCACCCCATTACACAGATCTGTACGCTTAAGTTGGTGCCTATGGGCGAGCACAAGGCATCGCCTATTCGCACCAACTTAAGGGAGGGGAGTGACAAAGGAAGGCTCAATCTGACATGATAGCACAAGATCTTGAACAAAGCATCATGAGCAGAAGGAGCCTTCTGATGACAACTCTAACACAAGTGGAAACAGCGATGACCCACATTCTCACCGAACGAGCCAAGGTGTTGGCCAAAGAAACGGGAGCCATTCGGCGGGTGCGCAAGTTTGAAGGAGCCGATTTGCTGCACACACTGGTCTTTGGCTGGATGCAGCACCCCGATGCGAGTTTGGAGCAACTCAGTTCCACGGCGGCCATCGGCGCGGTGCAAGTGAGCGACATCGCCATTCACAAGCGCTTCACCAAGGAGTGTGCCACCTTCCTGCACGCGGTGTTGGAAGAACTGCTCACGGTGGTGGTGCAAGCGGAGATGGTGACGCCACCCAAGGTGTTGCGGCGTTTTTCGGCGGTGGTGGTCGAAGACAGCAGC
>WNGR01000637.1_pt1 | contig 38748 bp, 34 predicted proteins | sample 5407581 | NCBI WGS metagenome assembly WNGR01 (sample SAMN13153383, study PRJNA577476) | soil metagenome | isolation source: 80 cm soil or saprolite under Garry oak tree replicate 2 | place: USA:California | collected 2016-06-15 | reverse complement strand
CTTCGATGTTCCGGAAAGGGGCCATCACGGGAGAAGCGAGGAGCTCCTCGGCCCGCGCGAGCACTCCTTCGAGCGACGCGCCGCCCTTCAGGAGCGCGCGGCAACGGTCCCAGGTGGCCTCGGAGACCGAGGTCCCGGCGCCCTCGTTCCTGATCGCCCGGAGGAGCGGATAGAGGGAGACTTCCACGCCGAGGAAGTGCGCGCTCGAGTTCGTCCAGATCTCGGGTGAGTTGAACACGGTGCACTTCACGCCATCCCGCCAGGCCTCTCGAGCGACCCGCTCGAGGAGCATCTTGGCCCATCCCTGCAGGTAAGGGACGTAGGTCTGCCACGTATACTTCCCGCGGATGAGCACCTCGCAGCCGTGGTAGCCGTACGCGACGTATCGGACGCGCTTCGCGCGCGCGCGAAGCGACGCCGTCGCTGCGAGGAGCCGCTCGAACGTCCTCCCTGTCACCTCGTCGAAGCTAGCTGCCCAGAGCCTTCCGAGATCGCACGACCAGAACTCGCGCGAGGGCAGGAATTTGTCGCCCGCGCTCCTGAACATGCGGCTCATGAGCGGCATGTAGACACGGGAGCGGGGGAAGCCACCCGCCATCGTGTGGACGAAGAGGACGTTCGCGCCTTCGGGCACGAGCGGCTCGAGCCCGGCGACGAACGCCTCGACGTTTCGCGCGAAGCGGCTCGCACCCGCCTGCCTCGACCTCGAGACGAGCTCCCAGTCGAGCGAGAAGCTCTGCCATGCTCCGGGCTTGGCGGCCTTGAGCTGCTCGACCGGCGACGGTCCATCCCCTCCCGGCTCCAGGTCGAAGCCGGCCTCGAGCGGAACGTTGAGGATGCGCCCGCCGAGACTCGCCTCCGCCTGCGCCAGCTCCTCGGCCTGAAGCGGGCGTAGCGCGCCATCGGGCTCGCGCCGCCCCACGGTCGCACCGACGATGGTCATGCCCGCCTTCCTGGCCTCGTCGACGATCCCGTTCGCGTACCCTCGCCCGAACAATTCGCCGAAGAGGACGAGGACGTCTCCCCTGCCATACCCGGCGTTGGCCGGGATCTCGCGCAGCGCCTGGTAGGTCACGGTTCGCTCCTGCTCGCTCAGGATGTACCACCGCCTCGCGCGCGCGCTACCCGCTCTCCATCGCCACCAGGAAGAACTTGTTCGTCGACTGGTCGGCGATGCGGAGCCTGGGGGCGTCGCCGACGGCCTGCCGCAGGGCGGCGTAGCGAGTGCGCTCGACGATGATCCAGGTGCGTCCGGGCCGCGCGGCGAGCTCCTTCATCCGCGCGGCGTCCTGCACCTGCCGGACGAGGTTGCGTGAGTAGAAGGTCTCGCCGCGCCAGTTCATGTAGTAGGCGATGATGGGCTCGTCGGGCGACTTCCGCTCGGCCAGGTAGGTGCGGAAGATCTCTCGCTGGGTCCAGTGCCGGGCGACCTCCGGCCAGTGGTACCAGGAGACGTACGACGCGAGGGCGAGCGCGATCGCGGCCAGCGCGGCGACGAGCGCCCGGCGCGAGCGCCACAGCCAGGCGGCCGCCATGGCGGTCCCTCCGGCCGCGAAGAGCACCGAGAACACCGGCCGAGCGCCGAGCGAGAGGAGGAACGGCCCCAGGCGCCACCCCGGGTGAAGCGCCAGCAGCTCCTTGTCCGGGTAGGGCCGCTCGTAGTTGTAGGTGTAGAGGTCGGGCAGCACGTCCGGCGACTCCCACAGGCTGTGCGCCACCACCACGTAGGCGGCGAGGCCGAGGAGCAGCGCGCCCAGGTGCGCCTCGAGGCCCTCGTCGAGCAGGCGATCGACGAAGACGGCGCACAGGATCGCCAGGGCTGGCACGGCCGGGAAGATGTAGTGGTGGAACTTGGTGGCCGAGAGGCTCATGAGGACGTAGGCGATGAGCGCCCACAGCCCCGCGAACAGGACGAGATCGTCCCGGCGCGTGCGCTCGCGCAGGCGGATCCTCGCCAGCTCCCCGAGCGCACCCGGCAGCGCCGCCACCCACGGGAAGATCCCAAACCCGAGCTGCTCGAGGAAGTAGTCGAAGGTGCCGCCGGGCGTGGTGGTGTGCACTCCTTCGCCGAGCCGGCGCAGGTGGTCGTGGATCCAGAAGCGGTAGGCGAAGGTCTTCCCTTCGTCGTCCACCCCCCGGAAGAGCGACAGGACGGCGTACCAGGGCGCGGCGATGGCGAGGAACAGCGCCGGGCCGAGCGGGAGCGGGAGGCCGCGCACGCGCTCGAGGAGCCCGAGGCGCGCCAGGAGCCGCCACTCGCCGGTGAGGGCGAACCAGGCCAGGAAGGCGGCGCCGGGCAGCGCGAAGCCGAGCAGGCCCTTCGCGAGCGCGGCGAAGGCGAGGAACGCGTAGCCGGAGTACGCCCAGGCGCGGCGGTGCGCGCGCTCGTCCCACAGCGCGATGGCGAAGCACATGGCGCCGGAGGTCATGAGCGCCACGAAGGGCATGTCGGTGGTGGCCTGCCGCGCCATGAGGAAGAAGAAGGGCATGGTGGCGAGCGCGCCCGCGGCGAGGTAGCCGGCCCGCCGCGAGGCGAGCCGCTTCACGGCCACGAAGACGAGCGCGCAGGCGACGAGCGCGAGGAGCGCCACCGGCAGCCGCACCGCCCACTCGGTCCAGCCGGACAGGCCGCTCGGGGTGGGCCCGGCGGCGACGGCGCCCGGCGGCAGGGCGCGACCCTGCACCCCCGCGAGCCCCATCGCGAGCGCGTCGAGCCAGAACAGCAGCACCGGCTTGGAGAAGAAGTACGCGTTCTCCCAGTACGGGTGGACGTAGTCGCCGCGGACGATCATCTGCCGCGCCACCTCGGCGTAGTGGGGCTCCCAGGGATCCCACAGCCCCACCGAGCCGAGCCGGGGCAGGAAGACGAGGCCGGCGAGGAGGAGGACCAGCGCCACGCCGCGCCGCTCCTCGGGGAGGGCGCGCCAGCGGTCGACCAGGGCGGCGCGGGCGGGCGACGGCCCGGGGTTCACCGACATGGTGGGCGAAGTTACGCCGAGGTGCGCAGTCGCGCCAGCCACGTGCTCGGCGTCCTCCGCCTTGGCCTGCCCGGCCGGGCGGGATACCATCGGCCGGTGGTAGAGCCCGCCCGCGTCGTGCAGCCGCCCGACTTCAAGCCTCACCTCTTCGGCAAGTTCTTCATCCTCCAGCGGCTCGCCGTCGGGGGCATGGCCGAGATCTACCGCGCCAAGGTGGTGGGGGCGGCCGGCTTCGAGAAGGAGCTGGCGCTGAAGCGCGTCCTGCCGCCGCGGGCGCAGGACCACGGCTTCATCAAGATGCTGGTGAACGAGGCGAAGCTGACCGCCCAGCTCACCCACTCCAACATTGCCCAGATCTACGAGTGCGGGGCGTTCGAGGGCGCCTACTTCATCGCGATGGAGCTCGTCTACGGCGTCTCCATGAAGGAGATGCTGTCCGCCTTCGCGCGGGCCGGGACGACGCTCACGCCCGAGCAGGCCATCTTCGTCGTGCTGCAGCTCCTGCACGGCCTCGACTACGCCCACCGGAAGACCGGCGCCGACGGCGAGCCGCTCCGCATCGTCCACTGCGACGTCTCGCCCGACAACGCGCTCGTCTCCTGGGAAGGCGAGGTGAAGCTGCTCGACTTCGGCATCGCCCGGGCCGCCACCGGGCTCTCCAACTACAAGGAGGGCATGCTGATGGGCAAGCTCGGGTACGTGGCCCCCGAGCAGGCCTCGATCGAGAAGACCTGGGACCACCGGGTCGACGTCTTCGCGGCCGGGATCATCCTGTACGAGCTCTTGACCCGACAGAAGCCCTTCCCGCGGGCCACCGACGTCGAGTCGCTCGTCGCCTCGCGCAAGGCCACCGTCTCCGCGCCGTCCGCCATCGACGACCGGATTCCCCAGGAGTGCGACGCCATCCTCGCGCGCGCGCTCGCCTACGATCCGGACAAGCGCTACCCGACGGCGCGCGCCTTCGCCGACGCGCTCGTCGACGTGCTCTTCCCCACCCCGCACAGCGCCATCCAGGACCTGATCGGCCAGCACATGCGGCAGGTCTTCGCCGACCGCATCGCGCGCCAGCGCGCCGCCCGCGCCCACGACGCGCTGGTGCTGAAGGTCCTGCAACACGGGCTGCAGCAGCGGCAGAAGGCCGGGCTGCATCCGCCGGACAGCGCACCGCCGACGGCGTTCGAGCTCGAGCTGGCGGCGGAGGCGCAGGCGAGCACGGCCCCGACCCCGGCCCGGACGTCGCCGCGCCAGAGCCGCCCCGTGCGCCGCCTGATGAGTCAGGGTCGCGCGGTGGCGCTGGTCCTCGTGGCGGCGCTCCTCGCCGCGGGCGGCTCGTGGTTCGCAGCACTGGCGCTCCGGCCCGGGGTGGTGGTGGTCACCTCCGACCCGTCCGGCGCGGAGGTCTCGCTCGACGGGCACGTCCTCGCCAGCCGCACCCCAGCCGTGGTGGAGGGCATCCTGCCCTCGGCGCCGGTCGCGGTGACGGTGACGGCCCAGGACCGCAAGAGCGCCTCCTTCTCGCTCGAGGGCAAGCCCGGGCAGCTCGTGCGACGCGTGCACGCCCAGCTCCCGGCGGCGCTCGGCTCGCTCCTCATCGACAGCGCGCCGGCCGGCGCCCAGGTCCACCTCGACGACCGGAGCGTGGGGATGACCCCGCTCACCATCGACGGGGTGCGCCTCGACGAGCGCCACCGGATCGACCTCTCCCTCCCCGGCCACGAGCTCGACCAGCTCGTGGTGCTGCCGGAGAAGGACGGGCGGCGCGTCTTCCGGACCCTCACGCCCGCCCGCGGCACGGCGCGGGGCCGCGACGCACCGTGACGCTCCACCTCGTCTTCGCCGGGGCGCTCGGCCCGCAGCGCCTCCCGCTCGAGGGCGAGCTGACCGTGGGACGCGGCGCCGAGAGCGCGGTGCGCCTCGACGCGCGCAACGTCTCCAGGCGCCACGCCCGGCTCACGCTGGAGAACGGGACCGCCTTCGTGGAGGACCTGGGCAGCCGCAACGGCACCCTCGTCAATGGCCAGCCGTTGCGCGGCCGCCGCAAGCTGCGCGGCGGCGACGTGCTGCAGGTGGCGGACGAGGTGCTGTGCATCGAGGACGGGCCGGCCCAGGACCGAGCGCCGGCCGCGCCGACGCCCACCCCGTCCCGCCCACCTCCGCTGCCGGGTCGGCGCCCCGGGCGGCTGCGCGTCGCGCTCTCGGCCGCCCTGCGCGCGCTCTCCGGGAAGGGCGCCTAGACCAAGCCCCGCGCCGCCCTGGCCTGCCCCTCCGCCGACTCGGCCGCGTGCGGCCGCCGGTCGCGCGCGATGAGCAGGTAGATGGACGGCACGAAGAAGAGGGTGAAGGCGGTGCCGATCGTCATCCCCGCCACCAGCACGAGGCCGATGCTGTTGCGGGCCGCCGCGCCCGGGCCGGTGACCAGGGTGAGCGGGAAGTGGCCGCAGACGGTGGCCACGCTCGTCATGAGGATGGGCCTCAGCCGTGTCACCGCCGCGCTCTTCACCGCGTCCATCTTCGACAGGCCCTGCTCCTGCAGCTTGTTGGCGAAGTCGACGATGAGGATGCCGTTCTTGGAGACGAGCCCGACCAGGGTGACGAGCCCGACCTGCGAGTAGACGTTCAGGGTGGTGGTCCAGCCGTCGGTGAAGAACTTGAGGTTCGGGTTCGGCATCTTGAGGAACGTCATCAGGAGCGCGCCGAACATGCCGAGGGGGACCGAGCCGGCCAGGATGACGAACGGGTCGCGGAAGCTGTTGAACTGCGCCGCCAGCACCAGGAAGATGAGCACCACCGCGAGCAGGAAGGCCGGCAGGAACTTGTTGCCCTCGGTGCGCAGCTGTCGCGACTCGCCGGTGTAGTCGATGGTGTACCCGCGCGGCAGGATCTTGGCCGCCTCCCCCTCCAGGAAGCCCAGCGCCTCATCGAGCGGCCGGACGGCGACGCCGCTGATCTTGACCGCGTTGAGCTGCTGGAAGCGGTTGAGCTGCCGCGGCGTCACGGTGTCGCGCAAGGTGGCGATGGAGCTCAACGAGACGAGCTGCCCGCTCGGACCGTTGACGTAGATGTCCTTGAGCTGCTCCGGGTTCAGCCGATCCACCCGCAGGAGCTGGGGGATGACCTTGTAGCTGCGCCCGGCGATGCTGAAGCGGTTGACGAAGTTCCCGCCCACCGCCGCCGAGAGGTCCTGCCCGACCGACTGGAGGTTCAGGCCGAGCTCCGCCACCTTCTCGCGGTCGAAGACGACCTCCGACTCCGGCTGGTCGATCTTCACGTCGATGAGGGGCGGGAAGGCGAACATGCCGCTCTTGGCCGCCGCCTGCTGCAGCTGCTGCGCGAAGCCCAGGATCTCGGCGCTCTCGGCGGTCGAGGCGAGCACCACCTCGACCGGGAACTGTCCGCCGCCCGGGAGCGCCGGCGGCACGATGGGGAAGGTCTGCACGCCCGGGATGGCGGCCACCTTGCCCTGCACCTCGGGCAGGATCTGGGCCGCGGTGCGCTTTCGCTCGGTCCAGGGCTTGAGGCCCACGCCCCAGAAGCCGGTCGTCGGCTGCGTCACCTGGAAGGTGAAGTCCGACTCGGGGGTCGCCATCACGACGCGGTTGATCTCCCGCGTCGAGTGCGTCACCTGGTCGAGCGTCGAGTTCGCCGGGGTGTTCACGATGCCGAAGATGACCCCCTGGTCCTCGGCCGGCGCGAGCTCCTTGGGGGCCATGGTGAACATGGCGACCGCGAGCAAGCTCACCACGGCCCAGGCGGCGTAGATGGCGCCCCGGGCCCGCAGCGACGTCTCGAGGTGCCGCGCGTAGAAGGCCTTGAAGCGATCGAAGGCGCGGTTGATGCGCCCGGCCAACCCGTGCTCCTCCTGACCGCCCTTGAGCAGGTACGCCGACATGACCGGCGAGAGCGTCAGCGCGACGACGCCGGAGATGGTGACCGCCCCGGCCAGCGTGAGCGCGAATTCGCGGAACAGCGACCCCGTGAGCCCGCCCTGGAAGGCGATGGGCGCGTAGACGGCCGCCAGCGTGATGGTCATGGCGACGATGGGCCCGACGAGCTCCCGCGCCGCGGTCAGCGCCGCCTGGACCGGCGCGAGCCCCTCGCGCAGGTGGCGCTCCACGTTCTCCACCACCACGATGGCATCGTCGACGACGAGACCCACCGAGAGCACGATGGCGAGGAGGGTGAGCAGGTTCACCGTGAACCCGAACACCTGCATGAGGAAGACCGCCCCGATGAGCGAGACCGGGATGGCCACCACCGGCACCATCACCGAGCGCAGCGAGCCGAGGAACAGGAAGATGACCACCACCACGATGAGCAGCGTGTCGCGGAGGGTGGACTGCACCTCGTGGATGGCGCTCTGGATGTAGCTCGTCGCGTCGTACGCGATGAGCCCCTTCAGCTGCTCGGGGATCTCCTTCTGCAGCGACGTCATCTCGGTGCGGACGCGGCGGATGACGTCGAGCGAGTTCGCGTTGGGGAGCGACCAGACGCCGACGAAGACGGCCGTCTGCCCGCTGAAGTTCACCGCCGCGTCGTAGTCCTCGGCGCCGAGCACCACGTCGGCGACGTCGGAGAGACGCACCCTCGCGCCCTGACTCTCGCGCACGACGAGCTGCTGGAACTCCCTCACCGAGCGCAGATCGGTGTTGGCGGTCAGGTTGACCTGCACGAGCGAGCCCTTGGTCGTGCCCACCGCCGACAGGTAGTTGTTCGCCGCCAGGGCCTGCCGCACCTGGGCCGGGCTGACGTTGAGCGCCGCCATCCGATCCGGCTTCAGCCAGATCCGCATGGCGAAGGTGCGCGCGCCGAGGATGTCGGCCCGCTGCACCCCTTCGAGCGCCGACAGGCGCGGCTGCACGATGCGCACGAGATAGTCGGTGATCTCGTTCTGCTTGAGGAGATCGGAGGAGAAGGAGAGGTAGGCCGAGGCGAACTGGCTGTCGGTCGACTCGATGTTGAGGAACGGGACCTCCGCCTCGGGAGGCAGGTCGCGCCGGACCTGATCCACCTTGGAGCCGATCTCCGAGAGCGCGCGGGTGGCGTCGAAGTCGAGCCGCAGGCGCGCGCGGATGATGGAGACGCCCTGCCGGCTCTCCGACTCCAGGTAGTCGACCCCGTCGGCGGAGGCGATGACCCGCTCGAGCGGCGTCGTGACGAAGCCGCGCACGAGCTCCGCGCTCGCGCCGACGTAGTTGGTGGTGACGGTGATGGCGGCGTTCTCGCTGCGCGGGTACTGCCGCACGTTGAGGGTCCGCAGCGCCTGCACGCCGGCGATGACGATGAGCAGGTTGACGACGATCGCGATGACCGGCCGGCGGATGAAGAGGTCCGTGAACTTCATGTCGAGCGCTCCTGGCGCCTCACGGGTTGGCCGGGCGCGGCGCGAGGTCGGTCTGAGGAGGGGCGGCGTCGCTCACCGCGACCGCGACACCGTTCCGCAGCTTGAACGCTCCGTTGCCCACGATGCGCTGGCCGGCGGAGAGGCCGGAGGTGACCTCCACGAAGTCGCCGCGACGCTCCCCCAGCCGGACGAAGGCCTGCTTCGCCTGGAGCGAGGTCTTGCCCGCCTCGTCCTTCTTCTCCTCCAGCGCGTACACCGAGTCGCCGTAGGGCGCGTAGATGACGGCCGTCGCCGGGACGACCAGCGCGCGGCGTCGCTCCCCCGAGAGCACCTCGAGGTTGACGAACATGCCGGGGCGCAGCCGGCCGTCGGCGTTCTGGAAGGTGGCGCGAACGCGCACGTTGCGCGTCGCGACGTCCACCTCGGGGTTGACGGTGGTGACGGCGCCATCCCAGGAGGCGTTCGGGAAGATGTCGGTGCGCATGCGGGCGCGCTGCCGGATCGAGAGCTCCGCCAGCGCCTGCTGCGGCAGCCAGAAGTCGGCGTAGATGGGGGTCACCGACTGGAGCGACGCGATGGGCGTCCCCGAGGACACCACCTGGCCGAGCTCCACCTGCCGGATGGCGAGCCGGCCGTCGAACGGCGCCCGGATCGACTTCTTCGCGATGGTGGCGCGCAAGCTCGCCACGGCCGCCTCGGTCTGCTGGGCGCGCGCCTGCGCGGCCTCCAGATCGGCGGGGGTGTTGGCGCCCCCCTCGCGCAGGGCCTTGGCGCGCCCGAGGGTCACCTTGGCCAGCGAGGCGTCGGCCAGCGCCGCCGCGAGCTGCGCCTCCTCGGTGGAGGTGTCGAGCTTCACGAGCAGCGCGCCCTCCTTCACCGCCTGCCCCGAGTCGAAGCCGATCTCGCGGATGGCCCCGGTGAGCTCGGCCCCGAGCGTCACGGCGCGCGCCGCCACCAGCGTCCCGATGGCGGTCCGGGTCGATGGCCAGTCGACCTCCTGCACCGCCGCCTGCGTCACCGACTCCGGCGGGGGGCGGAAGGCCTTGCCGGCCTGGATCATGGCGCGGATCTGCGCGACCTTGACGGCCGCCAGCACCCCGACCACCACCAGCAATGCGAGGACGGCAACGGCCCACACCTTGGTCTTCGTCTTCATGCAGTTGGCACCTGGGGCGCCTATCTACCGCGAAACACGGGCGCGCGCTTCTCGAGAAACGCGTCGCGGCCCTCGCGGACGTCATCGCTTTCGAAGGCGCGCCGGCGCAGGGCCGCGATCTCGCCTCGTTCGCTATCGGTGAAGCCGCGCTCGGCGGCGGCGTCGAGCAGGCGGAAGATCCGCTTCATTCCCTCCACCGCCAGCGGCGCGTTTCGAGCGATCTCCTGGGCCAGCGACAGGGCGGCCGCCTCGGCCTCGTCGACGGGCACCACCCGATCGACGAGCCCGATGGCGAGCGCCTCGCTGGCGTCGACGGCGCGCCCGGTGAAGAAGAGCTCGCGCGCCCGGGCAGGCCCGACGAGGTGAAGGAAGCGCCGCAGGCCGGCCGGCGCGTAGACGACTCCGAGCCGGGCGGGCGGCATGCCGAGCTGCACGCCCGGCCTCGCCACGCGGAGGTCACAGGTGGCCGCGAGCTCGCCGCCAGCGCCCATGGCGGAGCCATTCAGGAAGGCGATGGTCGGGCAGGGCACCGCCTCGACGGCCTCCATGGCCCGCTCCACCGCCAGATCGGGCCGGTCGCCCTCGCTCGGGCCGACCGGGATCGCGGAGATGTCGAAGCCGGAGCAGAACGCCCGGTCGCCCGCGCCCCGGAAGACGAGGCATCGCACCTCGTCCCGCCCCGCCGCGGCGCACGCGTCGGCGAGCGCCGTCAGGCTCGCGAAGTCGAGGGCGTTCCGCTTGCCGGGGTTGTCGAGGGTGATGACGCGGACCGGACCGAGATCCTCGGCGCGGAGCGTCGCTCCACTCACTCCAGCACCACCAGGACGTCGCCTTCGCTCACCGCCTGACCCTCCCGGCAACGGATCTCCTTCACCTTCCCGGCCCGCTCGCTCTCCAGCGGCATCTCCATCTTCATCGACTCCAGGATGACCACCGGCTCCCCGGGGCTCACGGCGTCGCCCGGCTTCTTCTCGATCTTCACCACGGTGCCGGTGATGTGCGCCGCCAGGTTCGCCATCGAGCTCCCCATACACGAAGGGTCCGCACGAGGCGGACCCTTCCCTGAGCGCGGGGCCTGCGTTGCTCGCCCCATCTGCCAGCGGTAAGCCGGCACGCTTGCTACCAGAATTAAGAACCACCGCGGCGCGGATTGCAAGCCCGTCCAGACGGAGGGCCACAAGAGGGGGCACGAGTTGCGGTACGCTCCGTGCCGCACATGTCCCGTCGCCCGCCGCCGCTCTCGCTCGACATGCCCGGAGCCGGGGAGAGCCGCCGCACGTTCCTGGTACGCGGGCTCGCTGGCGGGGCGCTGCTCGTCCTGGGGAGCGCGGGCTGGCTCCTCACCCGCAAGACGCGGCTCCCGCCAGAGGCATTCGGTTCCCTGAGGGTCTTCTCCCCCGAGGAGGCGGCGGTGCTTGCCGCGATCGCCGAACGCCTGGTGCCCGAGCGGCCGGGGTTCCCGCGGCCGGGCGTGCTGCGGCTCGCCTCGCGCATGGACGAGGTGGCGGCCATGGCTCACCCTGCCACGCAGGTGGAGCTGCGCCGCCTGGTGCGACTCTTCGAGAGCGCGCTCGGGGGCCTCCTCCTCGACGGCCAGGCTCGCGTCTTCACCACCTCCACGCCGGCGCAGCAGGACCGGCGACTCGGGTCCTGGGCGCAGAGCCGTCTCCCCTTGCGCCGCACCGGTTATCGCGCGCTGAAGCGGCTCGTCTACGCGAGCTACTACGCCGCCCCCGAGACCTGGGCCGCGATCGGCTACGCGGGGCCTCCCCTCGAGATCCCTGCCGCTGGCGGGGGTGGGAGGTGACCCGGATGGCGGAGTCGCAGCCGGCGCGCATCGTCACGGGGCGTGACGTGACGACAGACGTGGACGTCCGCGCCGACGTCTGCGTCGTGGGCTCGGGCCCGGGGGGCGCGGTGATGGCGGCGCGCCTCGCCGACCGCGGCGCGCGAGTGGTGGTGCTGGAGGAGGGCGGCTTCCACCCGCCCGGCTCGGTCCCGCTCAGCGAGGCGGTGGCTTATCCGCGCCTCTACCAGGAGCACGGCCAGCGCGCGACCTCCGACCTCGCCCTCACCATCCTGCAAGGCCGGGCGGTGGGCGGCTCGTCGACGGTCAACTGGACCACCAGCTTCCGCACGCCCGACCGCGTCCTCACGCACTGGCGCGAGCGCTACGGCCTCGTGGGCTTCACCACCGAGGCGCTGCTGCCGCACTTCATGGCGGTGGAAGAGCGCCTCGAGGTGCACGAGCAGCCCGAGGATGGCGTCAACGCGAACAACCGCGTCCTCTACGATGGCGCGGAGCGGCTCGGGTGGGACCGGGCCCGCACGCGCCGCAACGTGCAGGGCTGCCAGAGCCTCGGCTACTGCGGCATGAGCTGCCCCATCGGCGCGCGCCGGTCGGCCGACCAGACCTACGTCCCCGACGCGCTCGCGCGCGGCGCCCAGCTGTACGCCAACGCGCGCGTGGTGAAGCTCGTCCGCGAGGGGCACCGCTTCACCGAGGTGGTGGCGGAGGCGCTCGACCCGGCGACCGACCAGCCCACCGGCCGGATGATCCGCGTCCGCCCCAAGGTGCTCGTCCTGTCGGGCGGCGCGATCAACACGCCGGCCCTGCTGCTCCGGAGCGGCATCGACCTGGCGGGGAAGGTCGGGACGCGCACCTTCCTGCACCCGGTGGCGGCCATGATCGGACGCCACCGCCAGCGCATCGAGGGGTACTACGGCGCGCCGCAGTCGGTGTCCTCGCACCACTTCGCCGAGCGCGGGCCGGGCAAGGTCGGCTTCTTCATGGAGGCGGCGCCGGTGCATCCGGTGCTGGCCGCCACTGCCCTGGGCGGCTTCGGCGCGCGCCACGAGGAGCTCATGAGCGCGCTCCCGTACGTCTCGGCGCTCATCGCGCTGGCGGTGGACGGCTTCCTCCCCTCCGAGGACGGCGGCACGGTCTCGCTCCGCTCGGACGGGCGGGTGCGCATCGACTACCCCATCCCGCCCGAGGTGTGGGAGGCGCTGCGCGAGGGGGCGAAGGCGCTGGCGCGCGTCCACCTCGCCGCCGGGGCCGAGGTGGTGCACTCGCTCCACGAGGAGCCGATCGAGATCCGGAACGAGATGGACGTGGCGAAGCTCGATCGCGCCCGCTGGGAGCCAGGGCGCCTGGCGCTCTTCACGGCCCACCAGATGGGTGGGTGCGCCATGGGCGCCGATCCCGAGCGCTCGGTGACGACGCCCGAGCTGCGCCTCCAGGCCCACGAGAACGCCTTCGTGGTGGACGGCTCGGTCCTGCCTACCTCGCTCGGCGTGAACCCGCAGCTCACCATCTTCGCGCTGGCCCACTGGGCGGCCGAGCACGTGGCGGCGGCGGTACGGTGAGCGCGCGACCTCGTCAGGGCGTCGTCGGGACAGCCCCCGCCGGGAAGCGACGCCCGGGCGTGCGACCCCACGCGCGGAGGCGGAGGGCGAGCCCGACCAGCAGCGCGCCGAAGACGAGCGCGTAAGCGCCGATCCAGAGCGTGACCGCCAGCGCGCCGGCCACCGGCGCGACGACGAGGAGCACGCCGAACGCGACCGACAGCACGCCGGTCAACGCGAGCAGCCACTCGCCCCGGAGCTGCTTCCGCAGCCGGACGGCGGCCACCACCTGCGCGACGCCCGTCACCACCGCCCAGGCCGCGATGAGGAGGAGCAGCACGAGCGCCGTGATCCCCGGCCAGATGAGCGTGAGCGCGCCCGCCAGGATGCTGGCGATGCTCTCGAACAGGAGGGAGCCCCAGCGCGTCTCGCCGGTCGGGGTACGCATGGAAAGCGAGACGTTCATCGCGCCGTTCACGATCGCATAGACGCCGAACAGCAGCACGAGCGCGAACAGGCTCGCGGCCGGTGCGACGAAGGTGAGGATACCGAAGATGATGGCCGCCGCGCCCCGGAGCGCGAGCATCCACCACCGCTGAGCCAGCAACGTTCCGTCCATGACCCCTCCAGGTGCGCCCACCGAGCCGGTTTGCGCAACGTTGACGATGCCACCCGGGGTGCACAAGCGGCGCGGAGGCCACGCCTCCAATCGAGCGACGCGCTGGCGTCGAGCCGCCTGAGCCAGCCGGGCTCGCCTGGACGCGTTGACGAGTGGCCCGGCCCGTCCTTCCCTCCCGGGGCCCCCGGCGCGCCGCGTTGCGCCGCCCCGCTCGCCCGCTACCTTCCACGGAGCCCCTCGCTGCGGGGCTCCACTCCATGGCCCGACGACCGAGCGATCCCCTCTGGTTCAAGGACGCGATCATCTACGAGACCCACGTCCGGACGTTCTTCGACAAGAACAACGACGGGGTCGGAGACTTCCCCGGCCTCATCGAGAAGCTCGACTACCTGCAGGACCTCGGCATCACCTGCCTGTGGCTCCTGCCGTTCTTCCCCTCCCCCGGCCGCGACGACGGCTACGACATCTCCGACTACCGCGGCGTGAACCCGCAATACGGGACGCTCGAGGACTTCCGCCGCCTCGTCGGCGCTGCGCACGAGCGGGGCATCCGGGTCCTGGTCGAGCTGGTGGTGAATCACACCTCTGACCAGCACCCCTGGTTCCAGGCGGCCCGCCGCGCGCCGCCCGGCTCACCCGAGCGCGAGATGTACGTCTGGAGCGAGACGAACCAGAAGTACACCGACGCCCGCATCATCTTCACCGACACCGAGAAGTCGAACTGGACCTGGGACGACGAGGCGAAGGCCTACTACTGGCACCGGTTCTTCCACCACCAGCCCGACCTCAACTTCGAGCACCCGCGCGTCCTCGCCGAGATGCTCGACGTGATGAAGTTCTGGCTGGAGATGGACGTCGACGCCTTCCGCCTCGACGCCATCCCCTACCTCATCGAGCAGGACGGCACGAGCTGCGAGAACCTGCCCGGCACCCACGTCATCCTGAAGCGCATCCGCGCCGAGCTCGATCGCTCGTACCCCGGCCGGATGCTGCTCGCCGAGGCGAACCAGTGGCCAGCCGACGTCTGCCCCTACTTCGGCGAGGGCGACGAGTGCCAGATGGCGTTCCACTTTCCGCTCATGCCGCGCATCTACATGGCGCTCCGGCTGGAGGACACGACGCCCATCATCGACATCATGGCCCAGACGCCCGCCATCCCCGACTCGTGCCAGTGGGCGCTCTTCCTCCGCAACCACGACGAGCTGACGCTGGAGATGGTGACGAACGACGAGCGGGACTACATGTACCTGGCCTACAGCGCCGATCCGCGCATGCGGCTCAACCTGGGCATCCGGCGCAGGCTGGCGCCGCTCGTGGAGGGTTCGCGGCGCCGGATCGAGCTCCTGCACGGACTGCTCTTCTCGTTCCCCGGCACGCCCATCCTCTACTACGGCGACGAGATCGGGATGGGCGACAACGTCTACCTGGGCGATCGGAACGGCGTGCGCACGCCCATGCAGTGGAGCGCCGACCGAAATGCCGGCTTCAGCCGCGCCAACCCGGCCGCGCTCTACAGCCCGCCCGTCATGGATCCGGTCTACGGGTACCAGACGCTCAACGTGGAGGCGCAGCTCGAGAACCCGTCCTCGCTGCTCGCCTGGATGAAGAACATGATCGGCCTGCGCAAGCTCTTCAAGGTGTTCGGCCGGGGCACGATCGAGTTCCTGCCGGTGGAGAACCGGGCCGTGCTCGCCTACCTGCGCCGCCTCCAGGGCGACGTCGTCCTGTGCGTGGCGAACTTCTCGCGCTTCGCCCAGCCTGCGCAGCTCCCGCTGCAGCGCTTCCGCGGCTACACGCCCATCGAGATGTTCGGCTACACCGAGTTCCCGCGCATCGGCGAGCACGACTACCCGGTCACGCTCACCGCCTACGGCTTCTACTGGTTCGAGCTCACCGAGCCGGCCGACCTGTCGGCCGAGCCGCGGTAGCGCGCGGCCGGCGCCGTCATCCGGATGAACCTCACGGTGAGGTCCCGGCGGTCTCGGCTCGAGCCTGCCCGGAATCCCCTGAGCTCACATGTGGTGGATCTCGTCCACGCCCTCGGTGGTGGCGCGGCGCTCGGCCTCGTTCGCCCGCTGCTCCCAGCCGCGCGTCACCGCCTGGCGCGAGCCGAGCCCCACCGCCAGCGAGAGCGCCAGCACGATTCCGGCGCAGACGATGGCGAACGACACGGTCAGGATGGCGCCGCCGATCTGGAGCTCCTGGAGGCAGAGGGCGATGGTGAAGAGCACCACCAGCCACTTCACTCCAAGACTGAGCAGCCGCGCGTGCTGGATCTGCATGTTGACGGCGTTGATGAGCGCGGTGCGCTCGAGGAAGCGCGCCACGGCGATGCCGACCGCGAAGATGAGGCCGGCCGACAGCAGGTTCGGGATGTAGTTGATCGTCCGGCTCGCGAGCGCGTCGGTCACCTCCGTCCCGAGCGCCTTCAGGCCGGCCATGAAGCCGACCAGCAGCACGAACCAGAAGCCGGCGTGCGCCGCCACGGCGGTGGGCGCGTTCTTCGGCATCCACTCGCCGGTGGAGGTGAGGCCCCACCGGTGGACGCGCCGATCGAAGTCGACCCCGGCCAGCGATCGGCGGAGCGCGAAGCGCACCAGGAACGCCAGCGCCAGCGCGAAGCCGAGCACGAGCAGCATGCTGAGCACCCCCGGCAGGAACCCGGCCACGGCCAGGCCGACCCGGTGCACCCCATCCCGGAACGCCAGCTCGACGTCACTCATGATCCACTCCTCTCAGGGGTTGAAGCGATCCGGCCACCGCCAGCGCGAGATGAGGTAGGGCTTCGCCAGCTCGAAGCCTCGGGACAGCCGCTCGCAGCGCTCCTCGACGCCCGCCGCCGAGAGCTCGCGCACCTCGCGCACGAACCCAGCCGCCCAGGCGAGATAGAGCGGCGTCATCGAGCGCAGGAGTAGCGCCCGGTCCATGATGGCGAGGTGGTACCCGACCGCGAAGTCGTAGACGACGCGGGCCCACAGCCCGTCGTCGAGCGAGAAGCTCTCCTCCGGCGCCCGGGAGAGGCGCTTCAGGGCGAGCAGCGTCTGCGGGGGCAGCACCGCCCCCCAGACCTGCTGCAGCTCCTGGTAGCCGAGCTGGAAGGCGGCGATCATGGGGCCTACCTGCGGCTGGCCAGGTTCGCCCGGAGGCGAGGCCAGCTCGCCGTAGGTGCGCACCGGCCGCGAGCCCTTGAGGCGCTGCCAGGCGGGGGCGTGCAGCCGCGCCTCGTGGAAGAGGAGTCCCACCACCTGCGCCAAGGAGACCGCGAGATCCGCCCCGGCGTCGGCCAGCCGCGGCGGTCGCGCGCCGAGGTAGGCCTGGCCCACCTGGAAGTCCCCGGCCAGGAGGGCGGTCACGAGCCAGATGGGCTCCCCGGCCCGCGCCGCGTCGGCATGCCAGGCCTCGCCGAGCAGGTGCGCCACCGCCCGCCGGGAGAGGGCCAGCTCGTGCCCGAGGGGCTGCCGGAGCCGCTTGCCGTAGAGGGCGCGCGTGAGCGGGTAGACGAGGCCGGTGGTGAGGACGCCCTCGTAACGATGGGTGGCGTAGCACGCGCAGGCGAGGTCGATCCCGTCCTCCAGCACCGGCCGGACGAGGTGATACGCCGTGTCCGCCGGGGCATCGTCGCCCTCGGCCGCCACCAGCGCGCAGGCGGCCGCCTCCAGGGACTCCGCTGCCCGCAGCACCGCCTCGAGCGCGCTCTGCCCGGGGTGTCGCCAGGGGAGGAGCGGGACCTCGGGGGCTGGCGCCCGCGGTTCCGACGGCAGCGGCGGCGCGTTCTCGGCCGCCCCGTCGGAGAGGAGCAGCACCACCGCCCGCCGCCCGGGATAGGCCGCCCCCAGCTGGCGCCCGACGCGGTGGCCGGCCCGGATCGTGTCGCTCGGGTCGGCCGAAGGGCCGCCGTGCACGCCGACGACGATCTCGGCGCGCAGCGGCTCCTCGACCACGCGGGCCGTCTGTTCGGCGGGGGCGAGCACTTCCACCGTGTAGCTATGTCGCGGTACGGGCGGCCGGCCCATCCTTCGCGAGGGGGCCGCCGCCTCGGAAGCCCCCCTTGGGCGAGCAGGCGGGCGAACGCCTCCCTTGACGCCGCCCGTGCGCGCTGGTCGGATGGTCCTTCACTTTACGAGCGAGGCCGCCTTGGAGACGAAGATCCTGCTGGGGGAGAAGCAGATCCCGACTCACTGGTACAACATCATCCCGGACCTCCCGGGCCCGCCCGCCCCGGTGCTGCACCCGGGGACCCTGAAGCCGGTGACGCCGGACGATCTCTTGCCGCTCTTTCCCATGCCGCTCATCCAGCAGGAGGTCTCGACCGAGCGCTGGATCGCGATCCCCGAGGCGGTCCGCGACGCGTATCGCCTCTGGCGGCCGACGCCGCTCTACCGCGCGCACCGCCTCGAGGCCGCGCTGAAGACGCCGGCCCACATCTACTACAAGTACGAGGGCGTCTCTCCGGCCGGGTCGCACAAGCCGAACTCCGCCATCCCGCAGGCCTACTACAACCAGCTCGCCGGGACGCGCCGGATCGCCACCGAGACCGGTGCCGGCCAGTGGGGCAGCTCGATCGCCCTCGCCTGCCAGATGTTCGGCCTCGCCTGCACCGTCTACATGGTGAAGATCTCCTTCACCCAGAAGCCGTACCGGAAGAGCATGATGCAGCTCTGGGGGGCGCAGGTCTTCGCCTCGCCCTCGCCCGAGACGAACGCCGGGCGCGCCGCGCTCGCCGCCGACCCGGACAGCCAGGGCTCCCTCGGCCTCGCCATCTCCGAGGCGGTGGAGGACGCCGCCACGCACGGTGACACGCGCTACGCGCTCGGCTCGGTGCTGAACCACGTGCTGCTGCACCAGACGGTGGTGGGCCTCGAGGCGAAGGAGCAGATGAAGGCGGCTGGCGAGGATCCGGACGTCGTGCTCGCGTGCCACGGCGGGGGATCGAACTTCTCGGGGCTCGCCTTCCCGTTCGTGGCCGACCGCGCCGCCGGCAAGGCGGTGCGCGTGGTCGCCTGCGAGCCGACGAGCTGCCCGACGCTGACGAAGGGCGTCTACGCCTACGACTACGGCGACACGGCCAAGCTGGCCCCCATCGTGAAGATGTACACGCTCGGCCACGACTTCATGCCGCCCGGCATCCACGCCGGCGGCCTGCGCTACCACGGCGCGTCGCCGCTCGTTTCCCACCTCCTCGCCGCCGGCCAGATCGAGGCGCGCGCCTTCCCGCAGACGCCCTGCTTCGAGGCCGCGGTCACGTTCGCCCGGACGGAAGGGATCGTGCCGGCGCCCGAGTCGTCCCACGCCATCCGAGGCGCGATCGAGGAGGCGGAGCGCGCCCGGGAGGAGGGGAAGGAGCGCGTCATCCTCTTCGGGCTCTCGGGACACGGGCAGCTCGACATGGCCGCCTACGACGCCTATCTCTCCGGGCACCTCGAAGACTTCGCGTACCCCGAGGAGAAGATCCGCGCCTCGCTGGCGCGCCTTCCGAAGGTCGACTTCTAGATTCGAGGGGGAGGACGACATGAGGCGTTTCGGCTCGATGGCCGCACTGGCGGTGCTCTGCGCCAGCCCGGCTACCGCACAGGACGTGGTCCGGCTCGGCAACCTCAAGTTCGCGCACTACGGCGCTGTCTCGTACATGAAGGAGCTCGGGCCGAAGTACGGGCTGCGGGTCGAGGAGCGTGTCTTCCCGAAGGGGATCGACATCCTCCCGGCCATCGTCGCGGGCGAGATCGACATCGCCGCCAGCGCCGCCGACGCCGCCATCGCCGGGCGAGCCGCCGGGGCGCCGGTGTTCGCCGTGGCGGGCTTCGCCAAGGGTGGCATCCGCATCGTGGGCCGGAAGGACCTCGGACTCACCTCGGTGGCCCAGCTCAAGGGCAAGAAGGTGGGGGTGCCGCGGGGCGGGGCCCAGGAGCTGGCGCTCTTCGCGGAGCTCGCCAAGGCCGGCCTCACCTGGAGCGATCAGCCGGGGAAGGACGTGCTCATCGTCTACCTCGCCTACGCCGACCTGAACCAGACGCTGATGCAGAAGCAGATCGACGCCATGTGCCAGTCGGAGCCGCAGTCCGCCCAGGCCATCGCGAAGGGCATCGGCACCGAGATCGTGAAGCCCTACGACACGCCCATGGGCGAGCCGGTGCGCGTGATGGTCATGACGGAGAAGATGTACCGGGAGAAGCCCGACGTCGCGCTGCGGGTGATGAAGTGCTTCGTCGACGCGACGCAGAAGTTCCTGGCCGATCCGGCCCTCGCCCAGAAGTACGTGCGCGAGCAGCTCTTCAAGGGGCAGATCACGCCGCAGGAGTACCAGGACGCCATGTCGAACGCGTCCTTCACCTACGACCTCACCGTCGAGCACGTCCAGGTGACGACCGACCTCATGGTGAAGTACGGGGTGGGGAAGCTGAAGAGCCCGCCGCGGGCAGCCGACTGGGTGAAGCTCGACGTGCTGCAGAAGGCGAAGCAGGAGCTGGCCGCCCGGTGACGCGCGGCGTGGGGCACTTCCTGAAGTCGATCGCCGTGCCGGCGCTGGTGCTCCTGGCATGGGAGGCGCTCTCGCGCGAGGGCGTGTTCTCGGCCGCCATCCTGCCCGCGCCGTCGCAGGTGGTGGTGCGCTGGTGGCAGTACCTCTCGCCGCTCGAGCCCTACGACCCGGCGCAGGGGAGCCGCCTCGCGTGGCTCTTCTCCGGCGAGCTGCCGCAGGACGCGCTGGGGAGCCTCTCTCGCGTGCTGGCCGGCTTCCTCATCGGGGGCGGGGTGGCGCTGCCGCTCGGGCTCCTCATGGGCCGGCGGCCGCTCGTCCACGACCTCTTCGCCCCGCTCCTGGAGGTGCTGCGGCCCATCCCGCCCATCGCCTTCATCCCGCTCTCCATCCTGTGGTTCGGGCTCGGCAACCCGCCCGCGCTCTTCCTCATCGCGCTCGGCGCCTTCTTCCCGGTGCTCGTCAACACCATCGCCGGGGTGCGGAACGTCGACGCCATCTACATCCGGGCCGCCCAGAACCTCGGCGCGCGGGAGGGCGTGCTCTTCCGGCGCGTCATCCTGCCGGCCGCCATGCCCTACATCCTCACCGGCGTGCGGGTGGGGATCGGGGTCGCCTTCATCGTCGTCATCGTGGCCGAGATGACGGCGGTGAACCGGGGGCTCGGCTACCGCATCCTCGAGGCGCGCGAGTTCATGTGGTCCGACAAGATCATCGCCGGGATGATCAGCATCGGCCTGTGCGGGCTCGGCATCGACGTGTTCATGAACCGGCTCAACCGCTGGCTCCTGCGCTGGCATCGCGGGATGGAGAGCTGACCAGGTGGAGCCCGCCGTCCAGATGACCGGCGTCGCCAAGGCCTTCCGCACCGGCGGGCGGGAGGTGCTGGCGCTCGACGGGATCGACCTCAGCGTCGCGCCCGGGGAGCTCGTCTGCCTGCTCGGCCCCTCCGGCTGCGGGAAGTCGACGCTCCTCAACGCCATCGCCGGGTTCGCGCCGCCCACCGCCGGCACGCTGCTCGCGAACGGCAGGCCCGTGGCCGGTCCGGGACCGGACCGGGGGATGGTCTTCCAGGAGTACGCGCTCTTCCCCTGGATGACGGTGGAGGCGAACGTCGCCTTCGGCCTCGAGCTCAAGGGCGAGCCGCGCGCGGCGATCGCCGCGCGGGTGGAGGAGCTCCTGCGCCAGCTCGCGCTGTGGGAGTTCCGCGACCGCTTCCCGAAGGACCTGTCGGGCGGCATGCGCCAGCGCGTCGCCATCGCCCGCGTGCTCGCCATCGACCCGCCCATGCTGCTCATGGACGAGCCCTTCGGCGCGCTCGACGCGCTCACCCGCCGCAACCTGCAGGACGAGCTGTTGCGGATCTGGTCCGCGCTCCGCAAGACCATCGTCTTCGTGACGCACGGGATCGAGGAGGCCATCTACCTGGCGGATCGGGTGGTGGTGATGACCTACCGCCCGGGGCGCGTGAAGCGCATCGTCCCGGTGCCGCTCGGGCGGCCGCGCGACACCGCCTCGCCCGAGTTCAACGCGGTGAAGCGGGAGGTGTCCCTGCTCGTGATGGAGGAGCAGGCCCGGCACGAGCGCGCCGAGCGCGGGGTCACGGCGGACTGATGCTCCGCCCGGGCGACCACGCCGAGCAGGAGCGCCTCCTCACCCGGGAGGACGTGGTCCGGCTCGCCACCGAGCTCGGCGACCCGAACCCGCTCCACCACGACGAGGCCGTCGCCGCCAGGAGCCGCTTCGGCGGGCTCATCGCGTGCGGCGGCCACCTGGTCGGCCTCCTCACCAGTGCCTGCGCCGCGTTCACCACCCCGCACGGCCCCGGCGTGGGGCTCGCGTTCTCGTACCAGCTGCGCCGGGCCGCCCGCGCCGGCACGCGCCTGCGGCTGCGCTGGGACGTCCTCTCGGTCGAGCGCTCGGAGAGGCCGAGGGGCGAGCTGGTGCGGCTCGCCGGCTCCATCCGCGACGAGGACGGCGTGCTCCTCGTGAGCGGCGAGGGATCGATCCTGGCGCGCGACGACCTCGGGTGATGCCTCACTGAAACAGGATCGGCTCCCGCGCCTCCACCGCCACGCGGCACAGCTCGAGCAGCCGGTCGAAGAGCGGCCCGCCGTCGAAGTCGAAGAAGCACTCGGCGAGCGAGGTCGGCGCGAGCCCGAGCTCGGCGGCGCGCGCCGCCTGCCAGCTCCCCGAGGGGAACGGTTGGGCCGGCGCCTGGCGGAGCGCCTCGCGCAGGTGGACGAGCTCGCCGGCGAGCCGCGCCGCCTCGCGGGGGGACCAGTGCGTGGTGGGGCTCATGTTCACCCGCAGCGCGCCATAGCGGCGGAAGAGGCGCCGGTCCCGGGCGCGCGCCGCGTCCCGGAACCGCTCGAAGTCGTCGTAGCTGCCGACGTCCACGCCGACGAGCTCCTCATCTTCGCGGAAGACACACAGGTAGAGGCCCATCAGCGCGTCTCGATCCGGACCAGGTCGGGGTGATTCGCCATGAAGATCCGGAGCGTGCTGGCGGGGCGGAAGCCGCGCGGCACGTGCAGCACGAGGTGCTTGCCCTCCGCCTCGGCGCGCTCGGCGAGCGCCCGCACCTGCCACGTCGCGTGCAGCGCGGCGGCGTACTTCACGAGCACGAGGGCGTCGCGCGTCTCGGCGTCGGCGCGCGCCCTCTGCGGAGTGGAGGGTTGGTCCATGGGGGCAGCTTACCGCATGGCGCGGAGACGCGGCCCCGCCCTACGTTGGGGAGGTGACCACCCTCCCTCGCCGGTCCGTCTTCGGTGGCTCCTTCGTCACGGCCGTCGTGCTCGCGCTGGCGCTGGTGGGGTCGGTCTTCCTGCCCATGTGGAAGCCGCTCTTCCTCGCCTGCGTGCTCTCCGCCGCCCTCATGCGCTGGCAGGACGGCCTGGCGCGCCGCCTGGGGGGACGGCGCTCGCTCGCCGCCGGCCTCATCACGCTCGGCGTCGTCCTCATCGTGGTCGGGCCGCTCGCCACCCTGGTCGCCATCGCCGTCAAGCAGGCCGTCGCCGCCACGGAGCTGCTCCGCGCCGCGGTGCAGGGGAAGGGGCCGAGTGACCTCGTCGCGCTCTTGCCGGACTCCGTCGAGGGGTACGCCCGCAAGGCGCTCGGGCAGCTGCCGCCGTCGTGGGAGGCCATCGGTAGACGCGCCTCCCAGGGCAGCGCGGCGGCCGCGGTCTACCTGTCGAGCGTGCTCTCCGGGACCTCGGAGTTCCTCTTCGACGCCGCCATGATGCTGGTGGCGCTCTTCTTCCTCCTCGTGGAGGGGCACCGCCTCGTCGACTGGCTGCACCGCGTCTCGCCGCTCGGCGTGGGCACGACCGGCGCCGTCCTGCAGGAGCTGCGCGCCACCGGGACGTCCGTGCTCGCCTCGCTCCTCGCGACGGCGGCGGTGCAGGGGTTGGTGGCCACCGCCGGCTACCTCATCGCGCGCGTGCCCCAGCCCGTCTTCTTCGGGCTCCTCACCTTCCTCGCCGCCTTCATCCCGTCGGTGGGGACGAGCATCGTCATGCTGCCCATCGCGGCGGTGCTGCTCCTCACCGGTCACGTGGTCGCCGGCATCTTCCTCGCCGCATGGGCCATCCTGGTCACCGGCACCATCGACAACGTGCTGAAGCCGCTCCTCGCCCGCGGCGGGGCCGACATCCACGGTGGTCTCGTCTTCTTCGCCATGATCGGCGGGATCGTCATGTACGGGACGCTCGGACTGCTCGTCGGACCGCTCGCGGTGAGTCTCCTGCTCGCCCTCCTCCGCGTCGCAGCGCGCGAGCGCGCCGCCGAGGGCGGGGGCGTGCCACACCTCTCCAGCGCGGCGGCGGGGGACAAGCCCCCGCCCTACGCGGGGTAGGGCGGGGGTTCATCCCCCGCCGAGCTCACGCCTCGTCGACGAACAGGTCGCGCATGAGCGGCTCGCCGCGCTTCACCGCGTAGCGCTCGAAGTCCTCCACGCCCTGTGCCCGCAGCACGTCCTCGTCGATGAAGAAGTTGCCCGTGCAGCTGCGGGCCGAGCGGGTGAGGATGGCGTGGGCCGCGTCGGCGACGATCTCCACCTTCCGGCCGTGCTTGGCGGTGTCCTCGCCGCCCATGAGGTTGAGCGCGGAGGTGGCGATGACGGTGCGCGGCCAGAGCGCGTTCACCGCGATGCCGCGGTCCTTCAGCTCCTCCGCCATCCCGAGCACGCACATGCTCATGCCGTACTTCGCCATGGTGTAGGCGACGTGCGGGGCGAACCAGCGCGGCCGCATCGAGAGCGGCGGCGAGAGCATGAGGACGTGCGGGTTCTGGGCCTTGGCGAGCTGCGGCAAGCAGGCCTGCGTGCAGAGGAAGGTGCCCCGCGCGTTCACGCCATGCATGAGGTCGAAGCGCTTCATGGGCGTATTCGCCGTGTCCGCCAGGTGGATCGCGCTCGCGTTGTTGACGAGGATGTCGATGCCGCCGAAGCGCTCGACGGCCTGCGCCACCGCCCGCTGCACCTCCTCGTCGCTCCGGATGTCGCACTGGATGGCGAGCGCCTTGCCACCGGCCTGCTCCATCTCCTCGGCGGCCGAGCCGATGGTGCCGGGGAGCTTCGGGTTCGGGACCTTCGACTTCGCCGCGATGACCACGTTCGCGCCGTCGCGCGCCGCCCGGAGGCCGATGGCCTTCCCGATCCCACGGCTGGCGCCGGTGATGAAGAGCGTCTTTCCCTGGAGCGTGGCCATCGAGCAGAGACCTCCGTGAGCGTGGTGGAACCGACGGGAGAATCGCTCGGAACCCATCGCCCGGCCACCGGAATCGCGCCGCTCGCCCCCGCTGGCACACCCTGGATCCCCCTGAACGCCCAATCAGATGTAACCCCGCGACTTCCCAGGCGGTGCGTTGACAGCACCCGCCGAACCCCGTAGATCCGTCCCTGTCGGTGGGAAAGAGTGGCAGAAAGCGGATCCAGGCGGGACAACGGACCAGGCAGTGTTCTACGGGACCTTCAACCACGCGATCGACGCCAAGGGGCGCACCAGCCTCCCGGCCAGGTTCCGCGAGGCGCTGGCGGCCGCGGGCGAGCCGAAGGTCTTCCTCATCCAGGCGGCGGGCATGAAGGCGCTCCGCGCGCTGCCGCTCTCGGAGTGGAAGAAGCTCGAGGAGCGCGTGCTCAAGGTGAGCCCGTTCGACCAGCGCGGGCAGAAGAACATCCTGCGCTACATCTCCAGCGCGCAGGAGATCGACCTCGACGAGCACGGCCGCGTGCTCGTCCCGGCCCAGCTCCGGAGCTACGCCGGGCTGCAGAAGGACGTGGTGTGGACGGGGATGGGCCGCGACATGTGCCTCTGGGACAAGGCGCGGTTCGAGGAGCAGCAGGCGGAGGAGATGGCGCCGGACGACGCCATCGACTTCTTCCAGGGCGGGTAGGGGAGGACGAGCCATGTACGAGGCGCGAGACGAGGACGGCGTCACCATCGTGAGGGGGCTCGGGGAGCTCGGCCGGGCCGAGCTGGCCGGCATCGCGGCGGTCGCGCAGCGCGCCCGGCGGGAGGGGCGGATGGTGGTGGTGGATCTGAAGCGCGTGACGCACCTCCATTACGCTGGCGCGGCGCTGCTGAAGGCCATCCCCGGGCTGCGCGCGGCGGGCGCCTCGCGCTACGTGCGCGATCTCGTCCACGCCGGTGGCGCCGGCGGCTATGTGGAGCTCTACCCCGACGTCGAGGAGGCCGTGCGCGCCGCGTGAGCGCCGAGTTCCACCATGAGTCCGTTCTCGCCCGAGAGGTGGTCCAGCTCCTCGCCCCATCACCGGGCAAGCTCCTGCTCGACGGGACGCTCGGCGGCGGCGGCCACAGCGAGCTGCTCCTGGCAGCGGGGGCGCGCGTGATCGGCGTCGACAAGGACCCGCGCGCGCTCGCCGCCGCCTCGGCCCGGCTCGCCCGCTACGGCGAGGCGTTCCGGGCGGTACGGGCCGACTTCCGCGACGCGAAGAACGTGCTCTCCGCGCTCGGGCTGGCCGGGGTCGATGGGGCGCTCGTCGATCTGGGCGTCTCCTCTCCGCAGCTCGACGACCCGGCGCGCGGGTTCTCGTTCCGTGAAGCTGGCCCGCTCGACATGCGCATGGGCGAGGAGGGCGAGACGGTGGCCGAGCTCCTCGCCCGCGTCGACGAGCGCGAGCTGGCCCGCATCCTGGACGAGTACGGCGAGGAGCCCTTCGCCCGGCCGGTGGCGAGGGCCATCAAGCGCGCCGTCGAGGGCGGCGAGGAGCTCGACACCGCCCGCCTGGCCGAGGTCGTGGCCGGCGCCATCCCGCGCAAGGCCTGGCCGAAGCGCATCCACCCGGCCACCCGCACCTTCCAGGCGCTCCGCATCGCGGTGAACGACGAGCTGGGAGCGCTCGCGCAGTGGCTCGAGAGCCTGCCGTCGCTGCTCAACCCGGGCGGGCGCGCCGCGACCATCGCCTTCCACTCGCTGGAGGACCGGATGGTGAAGGAGCGCTTCCGCGCGTTGACGCAGGCGTGCACCTGCCCGCGCGACTTCCCGGTGTGCGCCTGCGGCGCCACGGCCTCCTTCACGCAGGTGACCCGCAAGGCGGTGCAGGCGGGCGACGACGAGGTGGCGGTGAACCCGCGCGCGCGGAGCGCGCGGCTGCGGGTGGTGGAGCGGCTGCGATGAGCGGCGAGCGGCGGCGGGGGCCGGTCCTGGTCGTCCTGCGGACGGCGCTGCTCGTGGCGGCGCTCGGGGCGGTGGGCGTGTTCCACGTGTGGTCTCACACGCGGGTGACGAGCGCCGGTTACCGGCTGGGCGAGCTGCAGCGCGCGCAGGAGGCGCTGCGGGTCGAGCGGAACCGGCTCGAGGTCGAGGTGGCGACGTTGCGCGCGCCGGGGCGGCTCGAGAGCTACGCCCGCGCGCGCCTGGGAATGGCTCCGCCGGCGCCGGGGACGGTGGTGGCGGGTCGGTGGGTGGCGGCGGCGGGTCGGGTGGGCAGGGCGGGCGGAGAGGAAAGCCTCGCCCCTGCGCCGGCGGAGCCAGCAGTGCATGAGGTCGGAACCCGCGCGCGCGCGGAGCAGGTCGCGCTCGGCGGGACCTCGTCGTGGCCGGGGCTGGAGTAGGCCTCTCCGGGGAAGGGCGGGAGCATGCGAACCGGCAGCGAGCCGGCCCAGACTCGCTGGATCGCGGCGCGCATCGCGTTCGTGGCGCTCTTGCTCGCGGCCGGGTTCGTGGCTGTCTCCGCGCAGGCGGTGAAGCTCCGGGTCGTGCAGGGGGCGCAGCTCACCCGCCATGGCGACGATCAGTGGCGGCGCTTCGTCGAGCTCCGGCCGCGGCGTGGGCCCATCACCGACCGGAACGGCCAGACGCTGGCGGCCTCGGCGGATGCCCCATCGGTGGCGGCGAGCCCCCACGCGCTGTCGCAGCTCTCGCGCCGGGAGCTCTCCCGCCTGGCCCGCGCGCTCGCGGTGGACGCCGGCCAGCTGGAGAAGAAGGCGCAGCGCCCGACGAAGTTCGTCTGGCTGAAGCGCCGGGTGTCGCCGGAGGAGGCGAAGGCGGTGCAGGCGCTCGACCTCGAGGGCGTCGGCCTCTTCCAGGAGCCGCGCCGCTACTACCCGGCGAAGAGCCTGGCCGCGCAGCTGGTGGGCCTCGTCGGCGACGACGGCGACGGGCTGGAGGGGATCGAGAAGGCCTACGAGGATGCCCTGCAGGGCGACGGCGCCCGGGTCGCCTCGGTGCGCGACGCGCGCGGACGGGCCGTGCTGGACGAGGCGCCCGCGCCCGAGGCGCTCCTGGCGGGGGCGAAGGTCGAGCTCGCCATCGACGCGAACCTGCAGCACGCTGCGGAGCACGCCCTCGGCAAGGCGGTGGCGCAGGCACACGCCGCGGCCGGGATGCTCGTCGCGATCGACCCACGCACCGGCGAGGTGCTGGTGCTCGCCAACGCCCCCACCTTCGATCCGAACCTGCGCCAGAAGGGCATCCTGCGAAACAAGGCGGTGCTCGACACCTACGAGCCCGGCTCGACGTTCAAGATCTTCACCGTGGCCGGGGCGCTCGACGCGGGCGCCCTCCGCGCCGGCGACGCCATCGACTGCGAGCAGGGCTCGTACCGGATCGGCGGCCACGTCATCCACGACCACAAGGCCCTCGGCTGGGCTGGGCCATCCCGCATCGTGGCCATGAGCTCCAACATCGGCGCGGCCAAGATCGGCGCGCGGCTCGGGCGCGAGCGGCTGCAGAAGACGCTGCTCGGGTTCGGCTTCGGCGCCCGGACCGGCACCGAGGTCGGCGGCGAGCCGAAGGGCGCGGTCCCGTACCCCCAGGCCGAGATCGCGCTCGCCACCATGAGCTTCGGGCAGGGCGTGGCGGCGACGCCCCTCCAGATCACGAACGCGGTGGCGGCCATCGCCAACGGCGGAACGCTCATGAAGCCGATCCTGGTGCGGAAGGTGGTGGACACCGCCAGCGGCGCGGTCCTGTCCCGCAGCGACCCCACCCCGCTCCGCCGCGCGGTCTCGCGCGAGTCGGCCGCGCAGCTCACGCGCTGGCTGGAGGGGGTGGTGCGCGATCCGGACGGGACCGGCAAGCGGGCCCGGCTGGAGGGCTGGCGGGTGGCCGGCAAGACCGGCACCGCCCAGAAGGCCGATCCCGTCACACGGCGCTACTCGGTCGACAAGCGCTTCAGCTCGTTCGTCGGCTTCGCGCCGGCCGAGGCCCCCCGCATCGCAGTCGGCGTCTTCATCGACGAGCCGCGCGGCGAGGTGTACGGCGGGGAGGTGGCGGCGCCGGTGTTTCGCGATCTCGTCGAGCATGCCATGAAGTCGATGGGGGTGCCGCCGTCCGAGGTCGACGCATCGCCGGCGCTGGCGAGCGCGGGCGCAGCCCCCTCACCCCCGCCCTCACCCCTGGCGGGAGGCAAGCCTCCCTTTCCCCCGCCGGGGGAGAGGGAGAACGGGGCGACCGCGGCCGACGAGCCGGCGCCGCTCCCGGCCATCGAGGAGGCCGCCCTGCGGTCGGATGATGGCACCGTGGCCGTCCCCGCGCTCTCCGGGCTGGCCGCCCGCGCCGCGCTCCGCAAGCTGGAGGAGCTCGAGCTGCTCGGCGAGGTGAGCGGCTCCGGCCGCGTGACCGGACAGTCGCCTCGCCCTGGCCAGGTGGTGGAGCGGGGAGCGCGCGTGCGCGTCGTACTCGCCCCCCCGCGCTCCTAGCTCTAGGATGGGCGCACGAAAGGTCGAGATGCGCCTGTCGAAGGTGATCGAGGGGACCGGGGCCACCGGAGCGGCGGGGAGTGACCCCGAGATCGCGCTCGTCACCGGCGACTCGCGCGCGGTCGTGCCGGGCGCGCTCTTCTTCGCGCTCCCCGGCGCGAAGCAGGACGGCCACGCCTTCGCCGCCGAGGCCGCGCGGCGCGGCGCGGCGGCGGTGGTGGCGGAGCGCGAGGTCGAGTGCGCGCCGGCGCTCGCCCTGCGCGCGCCCTCCGCCCGCCGCGCGATGGCCGTGGCGGCCATGAACTTCCACGGCCGCCCCGCCGAGGCCATGACGCTCGTCGGCGTCACCGGCACGAACGGGAAGACCACCGTCGCCTATCTCGTCGAGGCCTGCGCGCGCGAGGCAGGGCTCCTCACCGCGATGCTGGGGACCGTGACCCACCGCTGGCCGGGCGGCGGCCGCCCCGCGAGCCACACCACCCCGGAGTCGACCGAGGTCGCTGCGACGCTCGCCACCGCCCGGGAGGCTGGAGCGCGGCTGGCAGTGCTGGAGGTCTCCTCGCACGCGCTCGCCCAGGAGCGCGCCGCCGGCCTCGTCTTCCACGCCGCCGGGTTCACGAACCTGACCCGCGATCACCTCGACTATCACCGCGACATGGAGTCGTACTATCAGGCGAAGCGGCGGCTGTTCGTGGAGCACCTGCGGCCGGGCGGCACGGCGGTGCTGAACGCGGACGACCGCTCCGGCGCCCGCCTCGCGGAGGAGCTCGCCGCGGCCGGCGGCGCGACCGTGTGGCGCTACGGGGTCTCCGCCGGCCACCTCACCGCGCACGGAGCGCGCTTCGGCCTCGAGGGCATCGCGGTCCGCCTCGAGACGCCCGCCGGCCCGCTCGACCTGCGCTCGCCGCTCGTCGGCGCGCACAACCTCGAGAACCTGCTCTGCGCGGCTGGCCTGGCGCTCGCGGCCGGCCTGCCGCTCGAGGCGGTGGGCCGCGCCCTCGCCGCATGCCCTGGCGCGCCCGGCCGGCTCGAGCGGGTCACCGGCCGCGGCGTCTCCGCCTTCGTCGACTACGCCCACACCGACGACGCGCTCGCGCGCGCGCTCGCCGCGCTCGCCGCGCTCGGACCCCGCCGCCTGGCGGTCGTGTTCGGCTGCGGTGGCGATCGCGACCGTGGCAAGCGGCCGCTCATGGGCGAGGTCGCGGCGCGCGGCGCCGACCTGGTCGTCGCCACGAGCGACAACCCGCGCACCGAGCGCCCGGAGGACATCCTCTCCGAGATCGTGCCCGGGCTGGAGCGCGCCGGCGCGCGCCGGCTCTCCCGGGACGAGGCGCGCGCGGGAGCGCGCGGCTACGCGGTGGTGCCGGATCGCCGCGAGGCGATCGCGCTCGCCCTCTCGGCGGCGCAGGCCGGCGACGCCGTGCTCATCGCCGGCAAGGGCCACGAGGACTACCAGATCGTGGGCGCCGAGCGGCGCCCCTTCGACGACCGCGAGGAGGCGCGCCGCGCGCTCGGCGCCACACCATGAACGGACCCCGCTTCACCCGCTACGAGCTCGCCTCGGCCGCCGGAGGCCGCTGGATCGGGACCCCGCCGCCCCACGTGGAGGGCGTCTCGACCGACACCCGCCAGCCCGCGCCCGGGAGCTGCTTCGTGGCGCTCGTCGGCGAGCGCTTCGACGCGCACGGCTTCCTCGCGCAGGCGCAGGCGGCCGGCGCCGCCTGCGCGATGGTGAACGAGAGCTGGGCGCAGAGGACCACCCCCTCACCCCTGCCCTCACCCCTCGCGGGAGACAAGCCTCCCTTTCCCCCCGCGGGGGACAGGGAGAACGCGTTGCCCCTGCTGGCGGTCCGCGACACGCTCCAGGCGCTCGGGATGCTGGCGCGCTTCCACCGCCGCCGGTTCGCCATCCCGGTGGTCGGCGTCACCGGGTCGAACGGCAAGACCACCACCCGCGAGATGGTGGGCCTCATCCTGCGCACCCGCGGCCCCGCGCTGAAGACCGAGGGCAACCTCAACAACGAGGTGGGCGTGCCGCTCACGCTGCTCGGGCTCCGCCCCGAGCACCAGCGCGCCGTGATCGAGCTGGGGATGAACCACCCCGGCGAGATCGCCCGGCTGGCGGAGCTGGCCGAGCCGCAGGTGGGGGTCGTCACCATGGCCGGCGCGGGGCACGTCGAGCACTTCGGCGGCGAGGTCGACGGCGTCGCCGACGCCAAGGCCGAGCTCTACTTCGCGCTCCCGAGGAGCGGGATCGCGGTCGCGAACGCGGACGACCCCCGCATGCTGCGGCGCGCCCAGGCCTCCGGGCGCGCCCTGCTCACCTTCGCCCTCGGCCGCGGCCAGAAGGGCGACGTGCTCGTCCTCGAGGTGCTGGAGCACGGCCCGGCCGGCCTGCGCTTCACGCTCGGGCTCGGCCAGAAGGAGGTGGAGGTCCGGCTGCCGCTCGTCGGGCTCCACAACGCCGCCAACGCCGCCGCAGCCGCAGCCGCAGCCATGGCGCTCGGCTTCTCCGACAAGGAGATCGCGCAGGGCCTCGCACAGGTGCAGCCGGTCGGCCGGCGCCTGCGCGTCGAGGCGCTCCCCTCCGGCGTGACGCTCGTCGACGACTGCTACAACGCCAACCCGGCCTCGATGGCGGCCGCGCTCGCCACCCTCGGCACGCTCGCCGCCCAGGGCGGCCGCGCGGTGGCGGTGCTGGGCGACATGCTCGAGCTCGGGCCGCTGGAGGACGAGGCGCACCGCGCGCTGGGCGAGGCGTCGGCCGGCGTGGTGGCGCACCTGGCCGCCTTCGGGCCGCGCTCGCGCCGCACCGCCGAGGCGGCCCGCGCCGCCGGCCTCGGCGACGTCTTCCACACCGAGGACCTCACCGCGCTCGTCCGCCACCTGCAGGAGCGGCTCGCCCCGGGCGACGTCGTCCTCGTGAAGGGCAGCCGCGCCAACCACCTCGAGCGGCTGGTCCAGGCGCTCGGCTCCACCTCCACGCAGCCCGGCGACGCGCACTAGCCCAAGATGCTCTACCACCTGCTCTTCCCGCTGGCAGGGCGCTTCGCGCTCTTCAACGTCCTCCGCTACCCCTCCTTCCGCATCATCGCGGCCGGCTTCACGGCGCTCCTGCTCGGGCTCCTGCTCGGCCCCACCTTCATCGAGCGGATGCGCGTCATCCAGTACGGCAGCTCGAACGTCCGCGAGGACACGCCCGAGGGCCACAAGAAGAAGGTCGGCACGCCGTCGATGGGCGGCGCGCTCATCCTCTTCTCGCTGGCGGTGGCGACGCTCCTCTTCGCCAACCTCTCGAACCGCTACGTCTGGGCCGCCTTGACGGTGACGCTCACCTTCGGGGCGATCGGCTTCTGGGACGACTACCTCAAGATCTCGAAGAAGAACTCGAAGGGCCTGGCGGGGAGGAGGAAGCTCCTCTGGCAGTCGCTCATCATCGTCGCCGTCTACTACCTCTTCCTCTCCGACCTGCACTTCACCGCCGCGCCGGGCTTCCCCTGGCTGCGGGTCGGGAGCTTCCAGGACCTGCACGTCACCCTCCCCTTCGTCCCCACGCGCTGGTTCAATCCTTCCTTCGGCTGGCTCTACCTGCCGTTCATGGTGCTGGTGGTGCTCGGCACGAGCCACGCCGTGAACCTGACCGACGGGCTCGACGGGCTCGCCATCGGCCCGACCATCGTCTCCGCCTCCACCTTCCTCATCCTGGCCTACGTGGCGGGCACCACCATCGGCGGCTTCTCCATCGCCGCGTACCTGCGCATCCCGGTCATCCCTGGCGCGGCCGAGCTGGCCGTCTTCTGCTCCGCCCTCATCGGGGCCGGGATCGCCTTCCTCTGGTACAACACCTATCCGGCCTCGCTCTTCATGGGCGACGTGGGGTCGCTCGCGCTCGGGGGCGCGCTCGGGTCGCTGGCGGTGTTGACGAAGAACGAGGTCTCGAGCGCCGTCCTGCATGGAGTCTTCCTGGTCGAGACGCTCTCGGTGATGATCCAGGTGACGAGCTACCGGTACACCGGCCGGCGCGTCTTCAAGATGGCGCCCATCCATCACCACTTCGAGCTGAAGGGATGGGCCGAGCCGAAGATCATCGTCCGCTTCTGGATCATGTCCATCATGCTGGCGCTGGTGGCGCTCGCGTCGCTCAAGCTGAGGTAGCCCATGGAGAGCTCACTGCCGCTGGCGGGACGGCGCGTGCTGGTGGTGGGCCTCGCCCGCTCCGGCGTGGCCGCCGCGAGGCTGGCCCGCGCCCGCGGCGCGCGCGTGACCGCCACCGACCGCCGCGCCGCGAGCGAGCTCGCGCCGACGGTGCGCGAGCTGGAGGGCTCGGTCGAGCTCGCGCTGGGCGGCCATGACCGCCACCACTTCACCAGCGCCGAGCTCGTCGTCGTCTCTCCCGGCGTGCCGCTGTCGCTGCCCGAGATCGCCGAGGCCCGCGGGCGAGGGATCCCCGTGATGGGCGAGGTGGAGCTCGCGGCGCGCCTCTTGCCGGGGCTCCCGCTGGTCGGCATCACCGGCACGAACGGGAAGAGCACCACCACGGCGCTCACGGGCGCGCTCGTCGCCCGCGATCGCCGCGTCTTCGTGGGCGGGAACCTCGGCACGCCGCTCTCCGAGCTCGTGCTCTCCGGCGAACCGGTCGAGGCGGCGGTGGTGGAGCTCTCCTCCTTCCAGCTGGAGGGCGCGGAGCAGCTCCGGCCTCGGGTGGCGGCGCTCCTCAACGTGACGCCCGATCACCTGGACCGGTACCCGAGCGTCGACGCCTACGCGCTCGCCAAGGCGCGCCTCTTCATGAACCAGCAGCCGGACGACTTCGCCGTGGCGAACGCGCGCGACGCGCGCACGGTGGCGCTCGCCGGCGCGTCGCGCGCCCGCCTCCTGTCCTTTGGATTCGGTCCACCAGGCCCGCGCAGCGCGCGCGCGCCCGGGACCGGCACGCCGGGCGAGGTGTGGCTCGCCACCGGGGACGGGACGCCGGAGCGCTACCTGGTGCGCTCGCGGGCGCTGCGGGGCCGCCACAACCTCGAGAACGCGATGGCGGCCGCGCTCTGCGCGCGTCTCCTCGGCGTGCCGGGCGCGGCGATCCAGGGCGGCCTGGACGCCTTCCCGGGCCTGCCGCACCGGCTCGAGCTCGTCCGGGAGCGCGGCGGGGTGGAGTGGGTGAACGACTCCAAGGCCACCAACGTCGACTCGACGCTGGTCGGGCTCGCCGCCTTCCCGGCCGGGCGCCCGCACGTGGTCCTCATCATGGGCGGCCGCGGCAAGCGCGCACCCTACGCGCCCCTCGGGCCGCTCTTCGAGGGCCGGGTGAAGGCGCTCCTCACCCTCGGCGAGGACGCCGTCGCCGTCGAGCGCGAGCTCGGCGGGCTCGCCCCGACCGAGCGGGTCGGCACGCTCATCAGCGCCGTCGCTCGCGCGGCCGAGCTCGCCGCCGCCGGCGACGTGGTGCTCCTCTCCCCCGCCTGCGCCAGCTACGATCAATTCCAGAGCTACGAGCATCGCGGCGAGAGCTTCCGCCAGCTCGTCGGGGCCCTCTCGTGATGCGCGCCACCACTTCCGCCCGCGCCCCGGCCGCCGAGGCCGTCGACCGGCTGCTCCTCGCGGTGGTGCTCCTCCTCGTCGCCATCGGCAGCGTGATGGTGTACTCGGCGAGCGCCGTCACGGCGGCGGCGCGCTTCAAGGACAGCTTCCACTTCCTGTGGCGGCAGCTCCTCGCCCTCGGGATGGGCCTCGGGCTGCTCGTCCTCGCCCTCGGCGTGGGGTACCGGCGGGCGGAGCGGCTCGCCTACCCCTTCCTCGCCGCCACCTTCGTCGCGCTCGTGGCGGTGCTCCTGCCCTTCATCGGCCACACGGCGGGCGGCGCGCGCCGCTGGATCGGCCTCGGACCCTTTTCGTTCCAGCCTGCGGAGGCGGCCAAGCTAGCGCTCGTCCTCTACCTGGCCCACTCGCTCGCGAAGAAGCGCGACAAGGTCCGCATCTTCTCCATCGGCTTCCTGCCGCACCTGCTCGTGGCGGGCGCGCTCATGGGGCTGTGCTTGCTGGAGAAGGACCTCGGGACCTGCGTCGTGATGGCGCTCGTGCTCTTCGTGATGCTCTTCGCGGCCGGCGCCAAGGTGAGCTACATTCTCGGCGCGCTGCTCGCGTCGCTCCCGCTCGTCTACAACGCGATCATGGGCACGCCGTACCGGCGCGTGCGGTTCGAGGCGTGGCTCAAGCCGTTCGAGCACCGCCGCGACGCGGGGTATCAGATGTGGGAGTCGATGGTCGGCATCGGGAGCGGGGGTTGGTTCGGACAGGGCCTGGGACAGGGCCGCTCGAAGCTGTTCTATCTGCCGGAGGCGCACACGGACTTCATCGCCGCCGTCATCGCCGAAGAGGCGGGGCTCGTGGGGCTCGGGCTCCTCATCCTGCTCTACGCCGTCTTCGTGTGGCGCGGGCTCCGGGCCGCCTTCCAGGCCGCCGATCCGTTCGGCTGCTACCTCGCGCTCGGCGTGACGACGCTCGTGGGCGTGCAGGCGCTCGTGAACCTCGGGGTGGTGACGGTGCTCCTGCCGACGAAGGGCCTCACCCTGCCCTTCGTCTCCTACGGCGGCAGCTCGCTCATGACGCTCCTCGCCGGCACCGGCCTCCTCCTCAGCGTCTCGGCCTGTCGGGGCGGCTTCCTGCACCGCGCCGACCAGGCGGTGCGCGTGGGCGGCCCGGCGGCGGAGGGCGCGCGGCCGTGAGGATGATGGTCGCCGGCGGCGGGACGGGCGGGCACGTCTTCCCCGGCGTGGCGCTGGCGGAGGAGGTCGTGACCCGTCACCCTCAGAATGACGTGGTGTTCGCGGGGACGGCCCGGGGGTTGGAGGCGAAGGTGGTCCCCGCGGCGGGGTATCCGATCGAGCTCATCGAGGTGAAGGGGCTGAAGGGAAAAGGCCTCCTCGCCCTGCTCGCGAACGTCCTCTTGCTGCCGCGCGCCTTCCTGCAGTGCTGGCGCATCCTGCGGCGCTGGCGGCCGGACATCGTGGTGGGGGTGGGCGGCTACGCCTCCGGGCCGGTCGTGCTCACCGCCTGGCTCATGGGCATCCCGACGGCAGTGCAGGAGCAGAACGCCATGCCCGGCTTCACGAACCGCGTGCTGGGCCGCTTCGTGAGGGCGGCCTTCACCGCCTTCCCCGAGGCCGGGCGCTACTTCGCCGCGCACAAGGTGCACCAGCTCGGCAACCCCATCCGCCGCGAGCTGATGGAGAACTACATGCGCCCGTCGCAGGTGCACGAGAAGCTGAGGCTCCTCGTGTTCGGCGGCTCGCAGGGCGCGCACGCGCTCAACATGCGCCTCATCGAGGCGCTGCCACACCTCGTCGACCTGCGCGACCAGCTCGAGATCACGCACCAGACCGGCGCTCGGGACCGCGGGGCGGTCGACAAGGGCTATCGCGCCTGCGGCTTCCCGGTCGACGTGCGGGAGTTCATCACCGACATGAGCGACGCCTACGCGCGCTCCGACCTGGTCGTCTGCCGCGCCGGCGCGACGACCCTCGCCGAGCTGACCACCTGCAAGAAGCCCGCGATCCTGATCCCGTTCCCGAAGGCGGCCGACAACCACCAGGTGATGAACGCGAAGAGCCTGGTCGACGCGGGGGCGGCCGTCATGATCGAGGAGCGGGAGCTGACGGGCGAGGTGCTGGCGCGGGAGATAGAGGCCATCCTGCGCGACCCCGAGCGCCGGGAGCGGATGGCCCGGGCGGCCGGGAGGCTGGGGAGCCCGCAGGCGGCGCGGGAGATCGCCGACGTCTTCAGCGAGCTGGTGAACCGCCGCTGGGGCTCGCCGCGCGGCCAGGACCGCGGCCCCGCTTTCGTGCCCGTCCGCCCCCCCGACGGAATCGCGGAGGGCGCCGCCGGGGCGCCGCCGGCGCCATGAGCCTCTTCCACTCCAGGCCCGCCAAGATCCACTTCGTGGGCATCGGCGGCATCGGGATGAGCGGCATCGCCGAGGTGCTGCTCAACCTGGGCTACCGCGTCTCCGGCTCCGACCAGAAGGAGTCGGACATCACCCGCCGGCTGCGCGAGCTGGGCGGGGTCGTGCAGCACGGCCACGCCGCCGCGCACGTCACCGACGTCGACGTGGTGGTCACCTCCTCCGCCGTCCGCAGGGACAACCCGGAGGTGCTGGAGGCGCGGGCCCGCAAGATCCCGGTCATCGCGCGCGCCGAGATGCTGGCCGAGCTGATGCGCCTCAAGTACGCCATCGCCATCGCCGGCTCGCACGGGAAGACCACCACCACCTCGATGGCAGCGCACCTGCTCGCCCACGCGGGCCTGGACCCGACGGCCGTGGTGGGCGGGAAGGTGAACGCCTTCGGCTCGAACGCCAAGCTCGGCCAGGGCGAGTACATGGTGGTGGAGGCCGACGAGTCGGACGGCTCCTTCCTGCGGCTCCCGCCCACCCTGGCGGTGGTGACCAACATCGACCCCGAGCACCTCGACCACTGGGGGACGGCGGCGGCGCTGCGGCAGGGCTTCCTCGACTTCGTGAACCGCGTCCCGTTCTACGGGCTCGCCATCCTGTGCATCGACCACCCGACGGTCCAGTCGCTCATCCCCGAGCTGGAGAAGCGCTTCGTGACGTACGGCGAGGCGCCGCAGGCCGACTACCGCGCCGCCCGCATCGAGGTGCGCGCGCACCGGGTGGCCTTCGACGCCTTCCGGCGGGGGGAACCGCTCGGGCGGTTCGAGGTGGGGATGGTGGGCCGCCACAACGCGCTCAACGCGCTGGCGGTGGTGGCGCTGGGCGACGAGATGGGGCTGCCGACCGAGGTGATCCGGACCGGGCTCGCCACCTTCAACGGCGTGCAGCGGCGCTTCACGGTGCGCGGCGAGGCGGGCGGCGTGACGGTGGTCGATGACTACGGCCACCACCCGGCCGAGGTGCGGGCGGTGCTGCGCGGAGCGCGCGAGGCCTTCGGCCGGCGAGTGGTGTGCCTCTTCCAGCCGCACCGCTACAGCCGCACCCGCGATCTGCTGGCCGAGTTCACGACCGCGTTCAACGACGCCGACGTGCTCCTCCTCACCGACATCTACGCCGCTGGCGAGGAGCCGCTGGACGGCGTCACGGGCGTGGGGCTGGCCGAGGCGGTGCGCGCGCACGGCCACCGCGACGTCGTCCACGTCGATCGTGCGAACCTGGCGGCGGCGGCGCGGGAGCGTGTCCGCGCGGGCGATCTCGTCATCACCCTCGGCGCGGGCGACATCACCGCCGTGGGACCGGAGCTGCTCGGGATGCTGGCCGGATGAGCTGGGTGTAGGGCGGGGGCTTGTCCCCCGCCGCCGATTGCGCCGCGGCGGGGGATGAACCCCCGCCCTACGAAACGGGTATTCAGGGAGTCGAACCCTGGCCGACTGGCGTCACCATCTCGAGCAGGTCGTCCGCGGCGAGAACGTCCGCGACGCCCCGCTCGCCGCGCGCACCGCCATCCGGGTGGGTGGCCCGGCCGACCTCCTCGTGCGCCCGGCCGATCCGGACGCGCTCGCCGTGCTGCTGGCGGCGGTGCGCGAGCTGGACCTGCCGCTCTTCGTGCTGGGCGGCGGGGCGAACCTGCTCGTCGCCGACCTCGGCGTGCGCGGCGTCACCGTGAAGTTGCCGCCGGGCTTCGGCGAGGAGTCGAACGAGGGTGGGCGGCTCGTCCTCTCC
>WNGR01002480.1_pt1 | contig 38751 bp, 38 predicted proteins | sample 5407581 | NCBI WGS metagenome assembly WNGR01 (sample SAMN13153383, study PRJNA577476) | soil metagenome | isolation source: 80 cm soil or saprolite under Garry oak tree replicate 2 | place: USA:California | collected 2016-06-15 | reverse complement strand
GCAAAAAGCCCGGCTCCCCGAAAGGGGCCGGGCTTTTGTTGAATCACGCGCAACCGTTAAACGTTAAACGATGAGCCGCACCCGCAGGTGCTCTTCACCTGGGGGTTTTCAAACTTGAAACCAGCTGCCTCTAGTGTCTCCACATAGTCGACGGTGCAGCCATTCAGGTACATTAGTGACGTCGCGTCCACAAAAACCTTCAAGTCGTCGAAGCTGAACACCTTATCCATCATTCCGCTCTGGTTCTCGAACGCCATCGAATATTGGAAGCCCGAGCAGCCTCCGCCCACGACCCCGATGCGCAACCCTGCCGGCAGCGGATCCTGGGTAGCCATGATTTCTCGCACCTTAGCAATGGCCTGGGGGGTCAGGTTAAGAGGCGCCTTCTTGGTTTCCTGTGCGGGTGCAACGGTTGCTGTGGACATGACTTCTCCGAAAAACTGAATTTCATTGCTACTTAATGCTTACTCTACTGGCAGTCGATCCAGGTTTCAAGGCCCATTTCGCCCAACCATCCCATTGGATGCAATCCGCCGCTCGAAGGTCGCAGTCAAGAATGGAGTGAACCGATGTCCACCAAAATTGCGGATCATGCGCATAAAACACTGAAATGCTGGGCATTCACCCCGAGGATAGCTCACTCCTCGCGCAGCAGCATCATTGGATCCGCCGCCAGTGCTCGCTGTGCAGGAATCCACGTAGCCACCAGTCCCACCAACGACATAGCCACGACAACTCCCGCCAATACCAGCGGATCGCGCGGAGTGGCCTGGTACACGATGAAAGCGAGAACTCGGCTCGCGAGAACACCGAGCAGCAGTCCTGCCGCCGAACCGAATGCCAGCAATTTGACGGCGCGTCCAAGGGCCGCCTGCAACACTTCCTTACGCTGTGCACCGAGGGCGACACGAATACCAAATTCCCGAAGCCGCCTGTTGACCGAATACGCCGCCATCCCAAAGATGCCCGTGACCGACAGCATCGCGCCCAACATGCCCAGAGCACCTAGCGCCATGGTTGCAACCCGTGACGGGAACATTACTACCGCCAACATGCTGTTCCACGTCTGGATATCAAGTGGAAGTCCTTCATCGAGTTCGCGTAGTTTGCTTCTTATGGCGGCGGCGAGTTCTTGAGGATCGCGATGCGACTTCACCACCAGGTAAGCCCCACTTGCGGGTGACTGCGGGGATGGAAGAAACATCGCTGTCTGTTGATCTTCGGTGACGCTCAAATATTTTCCGTTTTCTACGACGCCCACGATCTGGATATGTTTTCCATCTTGCATCTTGTAGTATCTGCCAATCGCGTTGGCCACCGAGCCAAACATTCTTTCGGCAAACTCCCTGTTCACGATGGCGACATAAGGCGCGTTCTTGTCGTCGCGCCAGTTCAAGCCTCTACCCGCCAATTCACTTGTGCCCGCCGCCTCGAAATATCCGGGGGATACGTCATACCTGTACGGTGCGTCAGCGACATTCGATTGCTTCAGATCGGTGGTTTCATTCTTGAACACATTCTCTCTTCTGCCGGAGGCGTAGATCAGGGGAGGATAACGGTTTACCAACCCCGCCTGCTCTACGCCGGGAATGGTCAGCAATGCATCGATCATGCGCCGTTGCATGTCGGGCACTTTGTCCACACTGTAGCCCGCCATGGCCAGGTTTGCGCCGACCAACATTGTGTCCCGCGTCTCAAAACCAAAGTTGCTGTGCAGCGAGCGCACCAGTCCGCGCACTGCCACCATCGAAGCGGTCACCAGCACAGCACACATCGAGATTTGAATTGCAAGTAACACGTCCCGCACAGTCACCCGCAGGCCGAACTTTCGAGATAGGATTCCGGAGGGGCTTCCAGACATGCCCGCTTTGACGATCTCGTAAGGATTGGCGCGAAGCACCTGGCGCACCGGAACAATTCCGAAGAGGAATCCGCTGACAAGGGCCAGCGCCAGCGCAACCAGGTACACCTTCCCGTCGGGAGTGACCGGCAGATGTACGGGGGCGCCCGCGAAGGGCTGCCACGTACTCAGACGGCGCAGCAGGAAAACACTGCCCAAAAGTCCAACAGCTCCTCCGGCGAGCGAGATAAGCACGGCCTCGGTCATGAGCTGGCGCAGAATGCGACTGCGGCTGGAACCCAATGCGAGGCGTAGCGCGACTTCGCGAGAACGATCGGCAGCGTGCGCGGTAAACAGGCTCCCCAAATTGGCGCACGCAGCCAGCAGAATCAAACCGGCGAGCAACATCAATCCCGCAACAAACGCCTCTGCCGGACCCCGAAATGAGGTGAGGCCCTGGCGCGACAGAGTAGAGGCTTTATGAACAAACTCTTTTGGATAGGTCTCGGCAAGATACGCTCCCACCATGTTCATATCGGCGACGCCTTGCAGCGGGGTCGCCCCTGGCCTGAGATGTCCAAAGACCTCGAAGATCCCGCCGTTATTGGCACGGTCGTTCAAGTCGAATCCGGGAGATACCTGGGGCTGGTTGACAATGGGCATAAAAAAATCGGGAGAGATGAACAAAACCGTCCCACGAAACCCCGGCGGCGTTACGCCGAGAATCGTAAATGGGTGCTTGTCGAGACGTACGACACGCCCGACAACGCCGCGGTCATCCTGGAAACGGCTGTGCCAATACGCATAGTTCAGCACGATGTACGGCGCGCTGTTCGGGCCGCGCTCGTCAGAAGCGTGAAAGAACCGGCCAAGAAACGGTTGAATCCGCAGTACGTCGAAGTAATTTCCAGTGGTCGCGAACCCCGTAGCAACGGAAGGATCCTTCCCCGTGTCGAACCCGGCAAAAACAAAATTGAATGCCGCTAACCCTTCGAAACTGTGGTTGCGATCTCGCAGATCCAAATAGTTGGGATAGGATTGCCAACCCGCGCCGTCTCCGTATTCCGATCCGTAGAGGCTCTCTGCCTGAGGCACACTCAGCGGGCGAAGAATCAGCCCATTTAGGACGCCGAACACCACCGCGTTGGCGCCAATCGCCAATGCAAGCGTCGAAATAGATGCGATGGTAAATCCCGGAGACTTGCGCAACACGCGCAGACCGAAGCGCACATCTTGAATCAGAGTCTCAATGAATCGGCCGCCCATTGCCTCGTGACTTTCTTCCTTGTACCGCACATAGCCACCAAACTCGATGCGTGCGCGACGTTCCGCCTCGGCGCGATCAAAGCCGGAACGCTCGAGATCGTCGGCACGGTGCTGGATGTGCGAACGAAGTTCCTCTTCCACATCCTCGGCAATCATGGAACCATGAAATAACTTGGCGGCAAGCGAACGGAAATAGAGAGGCAAATTCATAGCTCCTCCGGTTGAGCGGCGAGCGCAGCGGCCATTGCATTGGCCAGGCGATTCCAACCTTCAGTCTCCTCACGGAATCGATTGCGGCCGGCTACGGTGAGTTCATAAAACTTTGCGCGGCGATTATTTTCTGACACGCCCCAACTTGCTATTAGCAGCCCCTGCCGAACGAGGCGAAACAATGCAGGATAGAGAGCCCCCTGCTCCACGAGCAGCGCACTGTCGGTGATTTGCCCGATGCGCAGCAAGATTCCGTAGCCATGAAGAGGGCCGAGGGAGACTGACTTCAAAATTAGAAGATCGAGTGTACCCGGAAGAAGTTGGGCCTGATTAGGCATACGCACTCCTAAGATGATCAGGAGAATAGCCCGGACTCTCCTAAATTGTCAAGGAGAACAAACAAACACCCGCGCAAGGTGAGAGCAATGGTCGCGGGACGGATTTGCACCGCTCTGGCTGCAGGCGAATCGCCTCAAAGCTGCAGATACTCATTCACAGTCCTGGCAGCGGGATCCCTAAACTGCAGAGACAAAAGCGCTTTTCGATAACCAGAACAAGCATCTTAGCCGCATAAACACGGTGTGATCCATGTCACTACCGGAATGTTGGGTCAGAGCTAAGATGGTATACCGAAACGGCCCCTCTACTCGCGACAGTTCGAATCCCGTCGCGGATCGCCGGTATCCGGGACCAGAAAGTTCTGGAGGTGTGGTATGACAATGGTTCCTATGATGTGGTCAGTCTGGGGATTGCTGATTCTCGTATTCGCTGCTCTCTATCTCTATCGGTCAAGGCTGACGCGCGACGAGGAAGATCAGATTTTCCTCGATGATTCCTTCAGTCACGAAAGAACGGCACAAGCGGCCATCGTCGAAAAGGTGAATAAGATCCAGCCGGCACTGCGGGTCTCAATGGCCCTGGCGGGTGCTGCGACGCTGTTCGTGGTCGTTTACTACATATGGGACTTCATCAATCAGTTCAAGTAATCTGCTTGAACCTCACAACCGACTGACGAGGTCTGGCGGCCGCACTTATCGCCGCCGCCATGACTCGGAATTTCGCGACCCCGCTATTCCACTTCAGGCCGGGCACGATAACCATCGCGAGCGATGATGTCGTATTTCAGCGGTTTGTGCTTTTCGTCCTGAAAGCGCAAGGGGTGTCCCTCGTCATCCACGAGTTCCACGCGGAGTTTGCGATACGTGCCGTCCTGCTTGAGGTTGCTGGGGTGATACACCAGCTGATACTTGGAGCGAATGTTCTGATTGATGTCTGAGAAAATCTCTGGCATTTCGCCCGAAAACCGCGGGAAATAACTTGCTCCGCCGGTTAGCTTCGCGAACGTCTTCATTTCGTTATCTGCTTGCAGATAATCCATGTCCCGCATCTGGCTGTCCCACCCACCGCCGCGCCCTTCTGTCATAGCACGCAGGGCACCGCCAGTTGAAACTGTAAATATGGTGACATCGGGTGTGGTTTTTACCTTTTGCATAATCTTGTCGAAAGTGAGTCTCGACAAGGTGTCCCGGCCCGAGGCAATGAGGATGATGTACTTACGCCCTTCAATGCGACTCAGGCGGTCTTCAGCTTCATAGAGCGCGTCAAAGAGATTGCGCTCGCTGAAGCCAGGGATCTGCATCTGGTTGATCGCCTGGTAGAGCTGCCGCTTGTCTTGGGTAAAATCGGTCACGATCTGCGTGCGCATGTCAAAGGTCATCATCGCCACATAGTCCTGTGGCCGCAGTTGCTGCGCAAACGCCCACGCCGCATTGCGCATGTCGTAAATGAAGTAGTAGCTGGTGGACGCGAACTCGCAAAGCAAGAGGGCCGTGATCGGTGCTTCGACCCGCTTGAATCCTGCAATTTTTTGCTCCACTCCATCCTCATACACGCGGAAGTTTGCCGGCTTAAGATTGGGCACAAACTGGTGCGTCTTCTCGAGCAACACCCCTACATCTACCGTCACTTCAGGAACTTCAATGCGGAGCGAGTAATTCGGAACGCTTTCCGGATTCTTGACTTTGGGTGCAACGGGAGCCGGCGGTGCATCTTCCGGCTGGTCTTTCTTCCGAGGTAGTGCGATCGCGCCGTTGTCGGCGCCTGGCCCCCCTGAGTCAGGCAAGGTCTGGTCAGGCTGAGACGGAGGCTTGGCCGGAGCAGGAGCCGGATTTTGCGCGCGGATCACCGGCGCAGCCGCCAGCGATCCAAGAAAGAACAAAGCAACCAGTAGACGACGAAGTCTCGAAAAATCAGGGTCCATCGTGGGCATGACCACCTCTGTGCTCAAAGCATAAGGTATAAGCCTAAAATATTTACAGGTTGGAACGAACCAACCGCTCACCGGGCAAAACCGCCGTTTGGGTATTCCCAACCGTGGTGGGACCGGTTGTACTCTTATAGACGTGGGAAACCCTCTGAAGGACATCCGACATCTGGTAGTAGCGCTCGCCGTGACGGCGATAACGACTTTCTGTCCTATTTCGCTCTCGGCCCAAACCGTAGCCATTGAAGCAGGGCCACCCACGCCGGGCGGCGGTTTCTTTCCGCTCGACGATGTGCGCCGCGGCATGATGGCGACCGCTTGGACGGTTTTCGCCGGATCAAAGCCGGAACCCATGCAGGTGGAAATCCTCGGTGTACTGCACGGAGGTCGCGGGATCGGCCACGACATGATCGTGGCCCAATTGCATGGCGCAAAACCGGAATACACGGGCGTGGTCGCAGGCATGAGCGGCAGCCCCGTCTATATCGGAAATAAGCTTTTGGGTTCCCTGTCCTATCGCATCGGTCAATTTAGTAAAGACCCGATCGCGGGCATCACGCCCATCGAACAGATGCTTGAGGTACGCGATCTGCCCATCGCTCCAGCCACCCTGCTCGCTCAATCCGGCAAAGACTCTTCGAGCGTCCAAACTGCCTCTCATGGCACCTTTAATACTGCCGAATCAACGTTCCAGGCTATGGAGACTCCGCTCGTCATGAGCGGCTTCGAGCCAGACGCGATCAGGCTGTGGCAACAAAAAATGGCGGGCACTGGCCTGGAGATGGTTTCTGCCGGCGGCGGTGGGGGCTCGTCCAAATCAGGCTCGGCGATCTCGGCCTCAGCTCTGGCCAGCATCGTGCCCGGATCGGCCGTAAGCGCACAGCTCGTCCGCGGTGACCTGGAAATTGCCGCCACTTGCACCGTCACCTACATCGATCCAAAACAGCTCCTGGCATGCGGCCACCCCATCCTGCAGTCCGGCCCAATTTCGTTGCCCATGACCACAACCGATGTGGTGGCGACCTTGGCATCGCCGCTCAATGCCTTCAAAATTGTGAACACCGGGGAAACAATCGGCGCGTTCACCGAAGACCGGGACTCCGCCATTCGTGGGGTACTGGGAGCTCGCGCTCGCATGATCCCGGTGCATATTGCCGTTCATGGCACAACGAAGGAACGAAAGCTGAATATCGAGGTACTGGATCTTCCGTCCTTGACTGGCCAGGCGGTGATGGTGTCACTTTACAGCGCCTTGCTGCAAACAAATCAAAGCACGGCCGACACCAGCTATCACGTGACCGGCACCATCGATATGGATGGATATCAACCTTCGCCGCTCGACCTTTGGGCTTCGGGCGGGGAAGCGTTGCCGGCTCCCATGGCAGCCGCGTTGCAAGTCGGTGATGGATTCAACAAGCTGTATACCAATGCCACCCGGCAGGGGACCGTGCGTGCAATCAACCTCACTGTCGAAGCCATTCCGCGGCGAATTCAAATTGAGCTGCAGTCGGCGCGCCTCATTTCGGGGAACATTGTTCACGCCGGCGACTCCTTGACCGTCGAGGCCACCGTCCATGCCTGGCAGCAGCCCGCGCGGAACGTGCGTATTCCGATTACCTTGCCGGCACGTCTTGAATCCGGCACGTTACGGGTCCTCGTCTCCGACTCCACCACGCTTGACCGCACGCTTGATCAGCCGCGCATGATGCCCCACTCCGTCGACGTCGATGACGCCGTGGCGCAGGCGCGCAGTCAGCATCCCGCGAATCGCGTTTACGTGAGCCTACTCGTGCCGGAGACCCAGGCAGGTATGGAAGGACGGACGCTCTCGAGCCTTCCGCTATCGGTGGCCAACGCACTCGAGCCCTTGCGGGCCGCGAAGGATGTCATGCTGAACGGCGAGTCCGCAGTAATCGCAGGAGATACGCCATTGCCGGGAGTGCTGAACGGGTTTCAGATTCTTACCCTGCGCATCGAGGCCGGGGGCGGAGTAAACTAGCGCAAGCGGATAATCAGCCAAAATCGACACCCAACCCCCAATTCAGTCGACCGCCACTTTTCAGTTGCCACTCTCAGCGAGGACCCCGATCGACCATGGCCCAAATTCAAGGATTAGCAGCACACGCGGCAGGCGCAGAATTGTTGCCATTCCGATACGAACCAAAAGAGTTGGGCCCGCAGGACGTTGAGATTGAAATTTCGCACTGCGGCATCTGCCACAGCGATCTCCATCTCATCTCCAACGACTGGGGCATAAGCCAGTATCCGTTCATTCCCGGTCACGAAATCATAGGAACATTGTCCGCAGTGGGTTCCGGTGTGCGGTCGTTAAAAACGGGCCAGCGCGTCGGATTGGGTTGGCAATCAAACTCCTGCGGAGAGTGCGAGTGGTGCACACGTGGCATGGAGAATCTTTGCCTCACCGCGGAGGCGACCTGCGTCCACCGCCACGGAGGATATGCGACACGGGTGCGCGCCAATGCGCGTTTCGTGTTTCCGATTCCAGAGGTGTTGGCTAGCGAAAGCACGGCCCCGCTGCTCTGCGGAGGCATCACGGTCTACAATCCGCTCCGAACCCACGACATCAATCCCTCTTCGCGCGTCGGCATCGTGGGCATCGGCGGCTTGGGCCATATCGCGATACAGTTTGCGCGCGTCTTTGGCGCCGAGGTCACCGCGTTTTCTAGCTCCGCCGCAAAAGAGGAAGAGGTCCGGTCACTGGGCGCGCACCGCTTCGTCAATACCCGCGAAACAAGAGCCATCAAGGAAGTGGCAGGAACCCTCGACTTCATCTTGAGTACCATCAATGCCGATCAGGATTGGAGCGTCTATATTCAAGCGCTGCGGCCGACCGGGACATTGTGTTTCGTCGGAATTCCGCCCTCGCCCATCGCTCTGCAGGCGTTCCCGCTCATCTCCGGGTTGCGGTCTATTACCGGCAGTCCCACCGGCAGTCCTCATCGCATCCGGGAGATGCTCGATGTGGCAGCGCGCCACGGCGTGAAAGCCCGTATTGAATCGTTCCCCATGGCCAAGGCCAATGAAGCCATCACCAAGGTGAAGAAAAACAAGATTCGCTACAGGGCGGTTCTGGCGAACTAAAGTCAGGCGCAACATTCGCACAGAATCCAAGAATGCGGCAGTTGAGCTGACTCAAACGACTGGACCGGGCCGACGCCGCAAGAAGGAATTTAGTGGCAACCTCGAACGATGTTGGAATTTCTGTAAGTCTGGAAAGCTGACGGCGCGGAAAAGCAAACGGCATCCACGATAAAGCGCGTGTTCCCTTCCGCCTTCGGTAGACTCATAAATCATGAACTCGGTACGAATGGATAAATGGCTGTGGGCGGCGCGTTTCTTCAAAACCAGGGCACTGGCTTCAAAGGCGTGCGATCTTGGCCGAATACACTCCAACGGGATTGAAGCAAAGCCTGCGCGCGATGTGCGCGTTGGCGATATGCTGCATGTGAAGAACGAAGGCGGCGACTTCGAAATCGAGGTTCTGCAACTGAGCGAGATACGTGGCCCCGCAGCCGTAGCGCAAAAGCTTTATCGAGAGACCGACGCCAGCAAGGAACTCCGCCTGAAGGCCGCCGAAGAACGAAAGGCGATGCAGCAATTCGCTCCTTTGCCCCAGCGTCGACCGAGCAAACGCGATCGCCGACGGATCATCCAATTCCGAAGCGGTCAGTAGGGTCTGAGCGCCCGTGCCGTTCCTGTTCCTGTGTTCAACCATTCAATCAATCGAGTGTTACTGTTCGCGTTTGGCAGCAGATAAACGCCATGCCACGAAACCGAGAGCCGTTGGGGATGTGCTCGCAGCCCCAACTTTAGTAGACTCAACGGCAGCATGTTAAATGCCTTTTGCACGAACTCCCGTCTTACTCTTGCACTTCGCCGCGCCACGCTCGCGACAGTTTTGGTCGCCGGAGCAGCCTCGCAGAGCGCCATGGCCCAAGGTACCCACCTGTGGTCCCAGTCGCGGCTCGACGAGTTTGAAAAGGGCACTCCGCAAGGCATCGCGATCACCAGCGACGGCCACCTGCGCGAGGCGCCCGGCTTGAAAGAAGTCCTGACGACTCCCTCAAGCTTTGTGTGGTCGGTGGCGGTGAATAAAGCCGGCACCGCTTTTATCGGAACAGCTTCGCCGGCCACCGTGCTGCGCGTTGGGCCCGATGGCAAACGCTTCACACTTTTTGAAACCAAGGATCTCAGCGTCCAGGTTGTGCGCCTTGGGCCCGACGGCTCGCTCTATGCCGCCGTCATGCCGAGTGGCAAAGTCTACAAGCTGAATCCCAACACCTCTGAAAAGCAGGATGAAACCAACGCCACTTTGGTGTTCAATCCGCCGCCCCTACCGAAAGAAAAGAACGACGACGACAAGACTGACGCAAAGACAGACGACGACAAAGCCACTGACAAGAAGGACCGCGATTCGCACTACGTGTGGGATCTGACATTCGATGCGCAAGGTCGCCTCTACGTCGCCACCGGAGGTCCTGGAGCGGTGTACCGCGTGGATGTCACCAAGCCTTCGGCCACGACCGATGAGTTCTTCAAGAGCGATGAGCAGCACATTCGCTCCCTGGCCTGGGACGCGAAAGGCAACCTGATCGCCGGCTCTGAGGGCAGCGGCCTTGTCTATCGCATCAGCCCGCAGGGCAAGGGCTATGTGCTCTTCGAGGCGTCGCGGCGCGAGATCACGTCGGTGACGGTAGGCTCCAACGGCACCATCTTTGCGGCCAGCGTAGGCGACAAAAGCCACAACCCGCTCCCTCCGCTTCCCGTTCAGGGAACCGGCGTAGTGACCTTTACCGTGGTCCAGGGCGGCGTACCACCGACAGCCAACTCCAGCGCCTCCGCCCCCGAGGGAACCGAGATTTATGCGCTTGTCGAAGGACATGCACCCCGCAAGATCTGGTCGGGCAAGGATGAAGTGGTCTATTCCCTCACCTCGCATGCCGACGGGCTCCTCGCTCTCTCCGGCAATCGCGGGCGCATCTTCCGAATCCAGGACGACGGCACCTTTGCGGACATCGGTCATCTTGATGCACAACAGGGCCTGAGCATGACTGTACCCCACGGCTCTGATAACAAAGGCACGGTATATATCGGCACTGGCAATACCGGCAAGCTGTTTATGCTCGGGTCCCAAGACCAGCACGAGTATGCCAGCGATGTGTTGGATGCCGGCGCCTTGACCCGCTTTGGCCGCGTCGAAGTGCAGCCCGGTTCAAGCGACTATGAGCTCTGGACGCGCACCGGCAACATCGAGCAGCCCGTCCGTGGCTGGTCTGACTGGACGCCGCTGAAAGACGGCGCGGTCGCATCGCCTACCGGTCGTTTCCTGCAGTGGAAGGCAGTGCTCCATGCCAGGGGATCTCTGGGCAGCGTAGGCATAAATTATCTTCCGGTGAACTCCGCTCCGGTGCTGGATGATCTGGTCGTCGTTCCCGGTGCCCGCATCAATACCCAAAACCAGCCCGCCAACCAGCCGCAGAACGTCAACATCGCGTTTCCTTCTGCCGGCCAGGCGACAGCCATCACTTTTGACGCCAACGTCGGGACGTCTCCCCTGCCCGCCACGAAAGACCGCACCGCGATCACAGCACGCTGGGCGGCTCACGATGACAACGGCGACGATATGAACTATGCCCTTTATCTCCGTGGAGACGGCGAGCACGTCTGGCGGCTGCTAAAAGACAACATAACCGACAAGGTTTACACCTTCGACCAGACGCTGATTCCCGACGGCGGCTACCAGATCAAAGTAATCGCCTCCGATTCGCCCTCGCACACTCCCGGCGATGCGCTCAACGGCGAAAAAGTAAGTGATCGTTTCGAAATCGACACCACCTCGCCCGTCGTCAACGGACTCAAAGCGGCCGAAGAAGCTACCCTATGCACGCAGGGCCCTTGTCCCAAGACGGTGCTCGTGACTTTCGACGCGGAAGATGCGCTCTCTCCCATCTCTCATGCCGAATACTCCCTGGATGCGGGCCCATGGCAATACGTAGAACCGGTCGGCGCCCTTTCCGATTCCAAGCGCGAGCATTACGAATTGCACATCCCTCCCAAGGCCCTTGAAGGCAAGACCGGCGAGCATCTGCTCACCGTCCGCGTCTATGACCGGCACGACAACGTGGGACTAGCAAAGACAGTCTTCGCAACCGAATCCAGTTCCCCAGCGAAGTAGGCTCGATAGCAAAGCAGGGCCTGATGCGTTTTGAACTTTTTATCGCCGCGCGCTATCTCAAGGCCAAGCGCCGCCAAGCCGTCGTGGGCGTAGTCACCTCCATCTCCGTAGCAGGCGTGGCCGCCGGAGTGGCCGCCCTCATCATCGCACTCGCCATCACCAACGGCATGCGCCGCGATCTGCAAGACCGGCTGCTCGGGTCTACCGCCCATGTGCAGTTGTTGCGTGTCCAAGGCGACGGCATTCGCAACTGGCAAACTCTGTTGGAGCGCCTCCGCCACTTGCCCCATGTGACCGCCGCCTCGCCCGGACTCTACGAACAAGTACTCGTGGCTCGCGGAGCGCGCGATGGCGGCGCGCTCATTGAAGGCATTCTGCCCAACCAGGAACTCACCGTCAGCGACCTGCTCAACACCGCAACGCCCGGTTCCGTGCAGGCACTCCAGCCCCAGCCCCAGGCGCCCTCCCAACTCAACGCGGAACTACCCCCGATCATCCTCGGAAAAGACCTCGCCGAGACAGTAGGCGCGACCGTCGGTGACCGTGTCACCCTCATCAGCCCCCAGGGAGAAATGACCCCCTATGGTGTCATTCCCAAGTGGGTTCCCTTTCGCCTGGTTGGCATTTTCAAGTCTGGCTTCTACCAGTACGACGCGCAAATGGGCTTTATCCGCCTTGCCGATTCGCAGCGCCTCTTCGGTGAGCCCGACCTGCTCTCGGTCATCAGCTTCAAAGTCGATAACCTCAACCGGGCCCCGGAGATCGGCCGACAAATCGAACAGGCCGCAGGAAAGGGCTTCCAGACCAACAACTGGATGGAGCAGAACCGCGAGCTCTTCAAGGCGCTCAAGTTGGAACAGATCGTGACCTTTATCATCATCGCGCTCATCGTCATTGTGGCGGCCCTCAACATCCTCATCGCTCTCACCATGATGGTCATGGAGAAGACCCGCGACATCGCCGTGCTGATGAGCTTTGGCGTCGAGCCCGGACAGGTGCGGCGCATCTTCCTGATGCAGGGCCTGCTCATCAGCCTCATTGGAACCCTGGTCGGCCTAGTGCTCGGCTACTTCGCCGCTTGGGCCGGAGGACACTACCACTTCATTCATCTCTCCGCTGAGGTCTATTCCATTGACACCCTGCCCTTTGCCCCGCGGATCATCGACGGCGCCATCGTCGCCGCAGTATCCATCGGGATTTCACTGCTTGCTACGCTCTACCCCTCGTATGCCGCTTCCCGGGTGCTTCCGGCCGAGGCGTTGCGGTACGAGTAGCGAGTTCGGTCAGCAGCGACTCTGAGCTACGAATTCAAGCCAGTCCGAGCCCCTCGCACCAGAGTCCTTCTTTTGTTCGCGAAGGCCGAAATCTTGCTATCCTTCTTGGCAGTTGCTCGTCTTGCATCCAAGGGGGTGTTCGATGCGCCTTTTGACCCTCGCCCTGTTTCTATGCGCTGGAAGCGCGGCATTTTGCCAATCCACAACCCCTGCTCCCGCGAAACCCCATTCCAGCAATCCTGACAAGCTGTGGCAGTTGCCGCCGGAGTTCGCGCAGCCCCAAATGGAATTCGGGAAGCTCCCGCACAACTGGGATTCCTTTACCGTTATGCCACGGACCGAAATTGTCATCTCTAACCCGGCCCGAGTCCTTCCTGACGCGCGGATCGACCGGAACATAATTGTTCATCCGCCGCAGGCCAGCATCGGGGTTCAACCTCCGGGCAAGCTGGTAGCGCAGAACCTGTACCCCAATCTGCGACTGCTACCCATCGATTGGCCTAAGGCTAAGGTCGAGCAGATTCCCACCGACTGGCCGAGATACAAGCTTGAGTCGATTCCTACTGAGTTCGGCGGCGCGGAGATGCTTCCAGTCCACAAAGGCAAACCGGTAAGGGTGCGAACCACGGCACCGTAGTTCTCGCACTGGGGCGGCAAAATTGCGGGCTTGGTTGCCTCGAAGAGTCATGAGCGCTATTGCGGCGTAATAATGCCGCCGAGTGCATGGCGGCGGGGCAAAACGATTCCGCGGTGGTCCACTTCCGGCGATTGCCCCTTCGGACGATTCAGGTCGGGTGCGCTCGGCCGATCGATCAAGGCTCCTCCGCATGCGGGGCACCAGTCTCCCGGGGTCTCCTCCTCAACCAGGGCGTGACATTGGGTGCAGATCCGTTCCATACCTCCAAGACTACTGGATTCAGGCGAAATGAAAATCCGCTCGGCAACGAAGAATTCAAGGGTGTGAAGGCAAGACCCCCAAACTCTGGCGCCGCTCCCTTCATTCCCGGCCCGACTCCGTTACCGGTACACTGGAGACATGCACCCTCCGGTTCGCCTGGTCGCGATCGATGTGGATGGAACCCTGCTGCCAACCTTCGCGAAGTCGGTGAGCCCGCGCAATGCTCGAGCCCTCAGGGCGGCCCAGGCGGCGGGAATAACGGTGGCCATCGCCACCGGCAGGCGCACGGCGTATACCGCGCCGCTGCTTGACGGGCTCGGCCTGCGAGCGGATATGCCCCTCATCACGTCCAATGGAGCAGTGACCCGGACGCTGAGTGGCGACCCGGTTGACCGCTGCCAGTTGCAGGCGCGGGTGGCTCGCGGAATCTGTGGGCTTCTCAGGCCATTCGGCACGGTGGTTTTCACGTTTGATCATCCCGGCAAGGGCGAACTGGTGCTCGAGGATCTCGACCAGGCTCACATGCGGATTTCGCAGTGGGTGGAAGCGAATCGGGATGCCATCGAAATCGTGCAGCCGCTGGAACGCGCTCTGCCGGATGGCGCAGATCCGATTCAGGGAATGGTGACCGGAGGTCTCGACAAGATGAAGAAGGCCGAACGGGCTCTGAGAGAGAGTGAGTGGCACAGTTTTTGCGAGTGTATCCGGACCGAATACCCGGCGCGGGACTTGTCCATTCTCGATCTTTTGCCCCCGGGTGTCTCAAAGGGTTGGGCGCTGGAGCGGTTGGCAGCCCGCCTGGGCGTCGGTCGCAAAGAGACCATGGCCATTGGGGATAACTGGAACGATGTGGACATGCTGGAGTGGGCCGGGCAGGGTGTGATGATGGGCAACGCCGCGGGCGAACTGCGCTTGATGGCGAAGATGCGCGGCTGGAAGCAGGCGCCGCCGAACGATGAGGATGGAGTGGCGGGGGTGCTGGAGGCCGCGGTGGCCAGACAGGCATCCTCGGCGAGCGTTTGACCGGTGGCGCTGCTTGACGAAAGTCAGATTGCACGGATCGCGAAAGTGATAAGTTGAAGGGTCACGAATTGGGACAGGCGTTGAGAATGCTAAAGAGCGCACATCTGATCTTTGCGGCTGGAGTCCTGGCGGCACTGACGGTACCGCTGCATGCGGCTGAGCGTGTGACCCTGCGCAACGGCTTTGCGATGCCCTGCAACCATCATGTCCAGGCCGGGGACCGAGTCCGGCTCTATACGAGCATCGGCGAAGAGAGCTTCATCGAGGTCGCACCGGAGGACATTGCCGCGGTTGAGGATGTGCCCGATCTGCCCGTCGAGCCGGCCGCCGAGTTGCAGTCGTCTACCCGCCCCAACACAATGCTCGAGGCGAAGCCTGATCCGAAGCTCAGCGCGGCGGACCTGCACCAGATGCTTTCAACCGCCGGGCGCCAGCACAATGTGGATGAAGACCTGCTGGCCAGCCTGGTAAAGGCGGAGAGCGGTGGCAATACGCGCGCGGTGAGCCGCGCCGGCGCCCGGGGGCTGATGCAACTGATGCCCGGCACGGCTGCCGACCTGGGAGTGGAAGACAGCTTCAGGCCGGAGCAGAATGTGCGCGGCGGAACGACCTACCTGGACTCGCTGCTGACCCGGTATCACGACAATCTTTCGCTGGCCCTGGCGGCCTACAACGCCGGCCCGGCGGCAGTGGATAAATACCACGGCATTCCGCCATATCGTGAAACTCGACTGTACGTGGCGCGGGTAATTCACGAGTTCAACAGGAGGGTTAGAGAGCGCAATGCCCAGATGCGCCGAGCCCTTGCCTCCGCCACTTGGCAGCCGGCCATGGGACCATAGGATGATTCTTCATCCTTAGTAGTTCATTAGATTCAATAGTCTACAAGTATCTTCTTACGTGTTTGTTCAACTTATTCGTTGAGTGCCCGAAGTGAGCGGACGAAATAATCAAATCAAAATATTTGAAGCCCGAAGCCAAAAAAGCCGAACAGACGGTGAATCGACCGGGGGGGAGGGGGTAGGTAACCGTCTTTTCGGCACACCCTGGGCATATTTTGACCGGACAGACACCTGTCGTCCCTCAGTTTGAAAAAGGCTTTCGCGGTTCTTGCCATGATGAGATTGTGCAATAACAGGTGGCAATTATCTGCAATCGAGCGCGAGAGCCGCGGTCTGTTCGCGGTATCGGCTTCTCCGCCTGCGAAGTTGAATGAGTGCATCTCCGGCTGGCAACCAGTTGGCACTGGACAGTTATGGAGATGCAATGAAGATCAGGCGTCGGTTCTCTGCCCCTGACCCATTGCCGCCATGTGATCAATTTCCGCTGCGACCTCCTGACGCAGTTCCTCCGGAGCCAGGACTGCGGCATTCGCTCCGAGTCCCAGGCTGACAAACCGCGCCGTAGATGCGCTTTCGAAGTCCACCGAGAACACGGCCCACCCCTCCCGTGCCAGGTTACGATTCGCGACCGGCCGCATCGTCGCCCATTGTGTAAGCGCCGTGGCGGCCTCAGGCGCCAACGCCAATATGGCGGTGAACCGCTGTTTCTGGGCACGCAATGCCTCCGTGCTCCGCTTCCAGTACACTGCCAGGTCAAAGCCTCTAGGCCGTTCGCACGCCACGGCCAGTGCCACAGCGCCCTTCATCCTCGAAACTCGATAGGTGCGCATTCCCGCGGCGTTGCGTGCCACCAAATACCACGCCGCCTGTTTTGAAACCAGACCCAGCGGATCGACAGTGCGCGTGCTGGTCTGCCCGTCTGCGCGGGCGTAGAGAAAGCTCAACCGGCAATCCCGCGCCAGCGCCTCCTGTACAACTGGCAACATCGACCAGTCCTCACTCGCCGGACTCCAACCCGTCGGGTCGATGTGCAATCGCGCCCGAATAGACGCTGCCTGTGCCTGCATCGCCTGCGGCATCGAAGCGAGCAGCTTTTCAAACGCCCGCCGCGCCGCTGCGGTCATCCGGCTTTCGCCCGGCGGGCCGGGTTGCGCCATCAACAATCCCCACAGCTCCGCATCGTCGAGCCCCGGTACCCGCGTGCGCCAGCCCTTTTCCAGTTCCCAGCCGCCGCGCACGCCGCGATGCGCGATCAAGGGAATCCCTGCCGCACACAGTGCCTCCATATCGCGATGCGCCGTACGCTGCGAGATTTCCAGCCGCTCCGCGATCTGCCGCTCTGACAGCCGGCCGTGTGCCTGCAGCAGCAGCAATGACGAGAGCAGCCGTTCGGACTTCATTCAGGTCTCCTACCGAAATGATTATTCGCAATATATGACACACATTGTCATCTTTTGCTAATTAATCTCTTCCCCATAGAGACCTTGTATGGTCTTCCCTGGAGGTAGTCTCATGGAGCTGAAGAAGTTTTTCGTCGAACAACTGGAGCTGGAAGTCGTTTCCTCGCGCAAAGTCCTCGAACGCGTGCCCGAAGGGCAGAATTCCTGGAAGCCGCACGAACGGTCTATGGAGCTCGGGTACCTTGCCGCGCTCGTCGCAACCATGCCGGGCTGGGCGGCAATGATGATCGAGCAGGAGGAAACAGACCTGAACGGCGCCGGTGCGACTTTCCGCACGCGGGCAGTAGAAACTCGTGCCGAACTCCTCGCGCTGCTCGATGATGGCATCGCCCGCGCACGTGCGGCGCTGGAATCCACTACCGAGGACCACCTGCTCCAGAGCTGGCGTCTGAAAATGGGCGATCAAATCCTCACCGAGGGCCCGCGCTACATGACGATCGCCCAGGGCTTAATCAGCCATCTGGCCCATCACCGGGGCCAGCTCACCGTCTACCTCCGCCTGAACGAAGGAAAGGTGCCGGCCATCTACGGCCCCAGCGCCGACGAACGGCACTAACCCGCAGTCGAGACAGAAAGCAGCGGCACCGCAATCGCCGCTGCTCCGCTCGGAGCTGCTTTGCCGGTCCATGCCGCGGATGTGCTCCACGGGCAAGACGAGCGATGATGCACTCGTCGACAGCTAAGCAGCCGCGGACGATGAGGCTGGGGCGCCCACCGTTTGCGGCTTGGCGCCCTTGATCACCAGCCACAGCATGAGCGCTATCTCCGCGAAGAAGGCAGGCTGGGAGATCATAAATACCTTGCCTTGATATTGTGGCCACAGCACGCCGGTAAGGCTCAAGGCGATGTAGGCGAAGCCGCAGACCGCCAGCCACACGCCCAAAAACCGCGGCAGGAAGCGGGATCTGTACACAAGCAGTGCCAAGGGGAGGAGCCATACTCCCCAAAGGATCTCGGCGGCGGTGTTTTGGCTGTCACGCAGCTTGAGAAACAGCATGGCCAGGGCGTCCCGCTGCGGTTTGTCGAATACGGACAAGAAATCGGCGCCGCGAACGACCATGAGGGCGCCAAAGTCGCTCACGACGCCAACGAAGTAGATGAGGGACGGCATCACGCCGCCAAAGATCACCACCTGTACAGCGAGAGTCCGGTCCACCGCCGCAAATAACCGATAAAAGGCGAGTGTGAGCAAGACCAGGATGACCGCGCCAGCCAGGTCGCCCGCTATGCCCAGGCGGAAGAGCAACTCGTGAGCGGCGATGTTATTGGCCATTGCGGTCGCGTTCCCCGGCACGAATAATTTGTTGGGAATATAGATGAGCCGCAGTGGGCCAATGATAACGAGCAGCAGGTACCAGAATCCGGCGACTCTCCCTGGGTTGCGGGTTGGGCGCATGTTCCCTCCCTTGTTGCTGGACGCTAATCCAGACTAGCGGTACATACGGCGAGCGCTGTCAGAATGTTTTCGTGACTCAACAAAAATCCGCCAATACCAGAAAAACGTACCTTTACGCGGCTTGTTTCTGGAGTCTTAGTCACTTATTCGGTTCCGTCATTGCCTTCTTTTGTACCGCAATCAAAGAGCACCAGTCCTATGGGAGTGGATGCACCGTCGTATTAAACAGATGAGGATCTTTGAAGCTCGTCATCTCGCCTGCCTTCTTCCACGGGACAGGGACCAGGCGGGCCGAAAGTGGCATTTTGCATTTGGTCGCCAGCACGGCCACATCGCTGAAGATGCGCTTTAACTGCCCGACGTGGATGTCTCCCGGCAGCGGAATAGTATCCAGGCCCATGACGCCAACGGCCGAGTAGGCCAGCAACGAATCCATGCCGTAGGCACCCTCTGCCCAGCGTTGTGCCAGAAGTTTATCTTCCATGACAGTCAACATGAGACCGGAAATGCCGCTTTGCTCGACTGCCTGGACCGCCTCCGCGATGAGGCGCAGCGCAGTGAGCGTACCTCCCGAGCCGAACTTTTCGCCGGTGTATGCTTCAATTCCAGTTCCGATGGAGGCGCCGCCGGTAGAGGCTGTTGTCAGGTAGCACGCGCCATTCCAGGAGGTCTCGTTCGCGACTTTGGCAACGATGGCGGTAGCTGCGGACAGTTGTTTGGTAAGCGCAGCTGTCAGGTCAGGGAGCGCGGCGACAAAATTTCCCTTGTCAAGCAGTAAGACATCATTGACCACGTTCGCGCACTCGAGTCCAATCGCAAACTGCTGACCCTCATCGTTGAAATACGAGCCGGGAAAGAAGGGCGAGTATGGATCCTGCATCGCGGATACAGCGAAGTTGAAGTTTCCCTGGCCATCGGGACTGTTCTCGCTGACATACCTCACGAGGTCAGCCGCCAGAGCGATGGTCTTCCAGTGAATGCCATCAGCATCGGCAATGATGGCGCTGCCCTCAACATTCGGCAACGTTGAAAGCGCTCGCTTAAGCAGATGCATGGGCGCCGGATCATCGCTGTCGTTTAGCATCGCCGCCCCAATATTGGGAATGAAGTTCTCTTCAACTGAGAGATCGTCGAGCTGCTTGAGAAAAGCGAGTGCCTGACCATCAGACATTCCGCCTGTGAAGTCAGGAAACGGCTCTGTCGTCACCCGCAGTGTTTCCACTTCATAACCGGCCGATGCGAATTCGGCCTTTGCTTTGCGTAGAACTGAAAGAGTCCCAGTAATCTGCGCCAAATCACCATTGAATTGAACGAATCCGGTGATCGTGGTGACCCTCGGATTTACGACAGGAGCCAGTGCTGTGCTCATTTGACCAGCCTCCTTTTCTGTTGCTGCGATCCCCGCGTAGCCCCTTCGACCCTGCAAGCACGATCCACGGTATCACACCTTAATTATCAGAATCTGGACGCCAACTCCTCTCCTGGAGAGTGGGCGTTGCGACTATGCGGGGGTCCACAGCAAGGTTCCCCCCGGTTTGTTTTGCCTGAGGTTCGCCTCGCCGCCGGGGATAATTAAGACTGCTCTGGGATTCTTTTCACCGCCCCTGACAGCTCGATCGCAGACAGGTTTGCGGAGGCGAAGGAGCGCGGAGGCGTCCCCGATGATCAAGCCGATTCAAATTGCCCTCGCGCCCACGCGAAGCCGTCCCCTGAACATGTTTCTGGGGATGATGCTGGCGCTGGTTTCCCTGCTCTTTCTGCTTGCGTTGGCCACATATCACCCCACAGACGCTTCGCTGAACACATCGAGCGATCCGGGCACACCGGCGATATTCGGCAATTGGATCGGGCCTTTTGGCGCATGGGTGAGCGATCTGCTGCTGCAGTGGCTGGGGATTACGGCGTTCTTTTTGCCCTTGTGGACGGGCGCGGTGGCGTGGGGCTGGATGAGGTCGCGGCCCGGCGGTTCGGCGGCCCTGCGCGGAGTCGGCACGCTGTTTGCGCTGTTGTTTGTGCCTACGCTGTTTGCCCTGCTGCCGTGGCACTGGCGCTGGATGCATGCCATTCCTGTGGAGGGCGTGGTGGGGCGGCTGATTGCCGGAATCCTGGTGGCGTATCTCAACATTCAGGGCGCCTGGCTGGTAGCCGGCGTGCTGGCGATCGCGGGACTCTATTTTGCCTCGGCGGTTAGCCTGTGGGCGCTGAAGGAGCTGCTGGCCGACCGGTTTATCGTGTTTCAGTCGTGGCTCGACCGCTGGCAAAACTGGCGAGAAGAGCGTGCCGAACGCAGGTACGAGCGCAATGAGATGAAGGCGGAGCAGGACCATCCCGGCCCAGCGCAGCGCATCTTTTCAGGAGCGATGGGGGCAGGAGTATCGGAACCGGAAGAATACGTGCATAAACCGAGCCGGCTGGCGGCACTTTTCGGGAGACGGAACCGGGCGCAGGAAGTGGACCCGGTGGACGAGATTCCTGCGTTTCAGCGGGCAGCCGTGCCGGCGGAAGAACAGATTCCGATTGCGGAACCCGTGCGCAGCAGGACAAGCATCTGGGAGCGTACGCCGGAGCCTGCGGCGGGGCGCGTTGCGGCGACTCCAGCATCCACATCGGCGCCCCCTGTACCACCAGTGCAGACAGCACCTGCGATGCGGCCGATTCCGGTGGAGGCAAGGCCCCCTGCCCGAACTGAACAGAGACAGGAACCGAGGCCCGAGGTACGGCCTGTTGCTCCGGCTCCGCCTGCGCCGAGGCCGGAACCGGTGGCAGCTCAGCCGCAGCCACCGCACTCCCACTTTGACGGGGAAATCGCGATCCACGAGCGCGCCGACGCCGACGTGCGCCACTCGACGGTTCCGCCAAAGCACGTGAGTGGATTCAAGCTGCCTCCCAGCACGCTGCTCAATGCCGGCGGAGGACCGCAGGCGGTGCACGAGAACGACCTGCGCGAAGAAGCCAAGGTGCTGGTGGAGAAATGCGCCGAGTTTGACGTGCGCGGGCAGGTGGTCCAGATCAACCCGGGGCCGATGGTCACTACGTTCGAGTTCAAGCCTGAGGCCGGCGTGAAATACAGCCGCGTCACGGGCTTGGCCGATGACCTTTGCCTGGCGATGCGCGCGGAGAGCATTCTCATCGAGCGCATGGCGGGAAAGAGCACGGTGGGCATCCAGGTGCCGAACCACGAGCGGGAGACGATTCACCTGCGCGACGTGCTGGAGTCGGAGACCTTTGCGAGATCAAAGGCACGGTTGACCCTCGCCATGGGGAAAGACATCAACGGGCGCATCGTGACGGCCGATCTGGCGTCGATGCCCCACGTGCTGATTGCCGGTTCGACCGGATCGGGCAAGTCGGTCGCGATTAACGCGATGATCATGAGCCTGCTGTTCCGCACTACGCCGTCGCAGGTGAGGCTCATCCTGGTGGACCCGAAGCGCGTGGAACTGGGCATGTACGAGGGGGTTCCGCACCTGTTCACGCCCATCATCACGGAACCCAAGCTGGCCGCGAACGCGCTGCGCAATGCGGTGAGGGAGATGGAACGGCGGCTGAAGCTGCTGGCCAGCCGCAGCGTACGCAATATCGACCAGTACAACAAGCTTTTTGAGGGCTCAATGCCGTCGCTCTTCGACGATGGCGAGGAAGAGGAGCCGCTGCCATACATCGTGATCATCATCGACGAATTGGCAGACCTGATGATGCTGGATCGCGCCAACGTAGAAGAGTCCATCACCCGGCTGGCGCAGATGGCGCGCGCTGTGGGTATTCACCTGGTTCTGGCGACACAGCGGCCCAGTGTGGACGTGATTACCGGCCTCATCAAGGCCAACGTGCCGACCCGCATCAGCTTCCGGCTGGCGACCAAGGTGGACTCGAGGACGATTCTCGACACCAACGGCGCCGAAGCACTTTTGGGACGCGGCGATATGCTTTTCCTTCCGCCCGGCACCAGCCGCCTGATGCGCCTGCATGCGCCGTATGTGAGCGAAAAAGAGACCGCCGCCGTGGTTGCTTTCTGGAAGGACCAGGGACAGGCCGAGTATGTCGAGGGCTTCCTCGAATCGCCCAAGGACGAGCGTCCCGGCGTGGAAGGCTCGAATGCCGATCCGGACGAGAACGACCCCATGTTCGACGATGCGGTAAGATTGGTCTTCGAGTTTGGCAAGGCATCGACGTCGCTGCTGCAGAGGCGGCTGAGAATCGGGTACGGCCGTGCGGCGCATCTAATCGATTTGATGGAGCGCGACGGCCTGGTTGGACCGGCCGATGGGTCCCGCCCCCGCGAGTTGCTGAAGGCGCCGGGCTGGCTGCATGAGATCGCGGCGAACGAATAGAGCTGAGTACAGGCTCCCAAATGCATCAGAGGATGCGCTGTTTTGCAGGTTATTTGACTTCTCCATGATCCGAGCGTGAGTTTTGCGGCTGGTTGTATAAGCAAAGGCGGACACCACAGGCATGCTCGGAATAGGCGATGACCGCAGGCTCCCTATTGTTCTCATCATTGACGACGACATGGTGAGCCGCGAAGTGACGGCAACTGTACTCACCATGAGCGGCTACACTGTGCATGCCGCAGCCAATGGCGCAGAGTCGATTGCGCTGCTGGACGGGGGCGCGTGCGCACCTGAAGTGATCCTGATGGATGCACAGATGCCGGGTCTCAGCGGTACGCAGCTGATCGAACAGCTACGCGCCCGCACCAGCGCCAGCCTGTATGCCATGAGCGGCAGCGACACCTCGATGGAGGTGAAGGCCGCAGCGGATGGATTCCTCCTGAAACCGTTCGGGCCCGAGGCGTTGCAGCGATTGCTGGAAAAGCATGCGACCGAAGTCGCTCCCATGTTGTCGCCGGATGCGCCGGTGGTGAGCCCGAAGGTCCTGGCCCAGCTTCGCGGAATGATGCCCGAGACGGCGGTGCGCGAGATCTATTCGGCCGTGGTCGCTGACCTCGACAAACGAAACCTTGTATTGAAAGAGGCTGTAGCCAGCGGTAATGTTGACCAAATCCGCCGCATCGGGCACTCCATCAAGGGAGGCTGCGGCATGGCCGGCGCCGAGCAGGCAGCGCGGCTGGGAGCGCTTTTGGAGGATGGGAGTGACAACTTGGATAACATCAAGGCAATCCTCATGGAATTGCGAGGAGCCGCCCGAAATCTGCAGCGTATGCTGGATGCTGAATTTCCAGCCTAGGGAAAAGGGTGCCATGCTGCAACTGACGCTGAAAGCATGACGGCCAAAGCAGTTGGATCCAGCGGTTGATTTATTTGGGAGGGAAGGCCATCTCGTGGAAAGACCCATTCGCATCGTACTGGCAGACGATCATCCTGTAGTCCGCATCGGCGTGCGCAATATGCTCACCGAGGTCGACGGCTTTGAGGTTGTGGGCGAGGCTTCAGATGGCGATGAGGCTATCACGCAGACACTGGAGCTGCAACCGGACATTCTGCTGCTCGACGTACAGATGCCGCGACTGCCCGGGCTCGAGGCGATGCGCGCGATCATGAACGGCACGCCCACCGTAAAGATCCTGCTGCTCACCTCGACTATCACCACGCAGCAGATTATCGAGGCGCTGCATATCGGGGCGCGCGGCATCGTGCTGAAAGATGCGCTGGTGGGACATCTGCAGACCGCCATTCGCACTGTATTCAGTGGCGATTACTGGATCGGCGGCAAGCGCGTCGTGAACCTCGTGTCTGCCCTGCACGAACTGATGCAGCAGGCCGCGGTGCCGCAGCGCAAGACCTACGGGCTGACTCCGCGCGAACTGGAAGTGGTGGGTTCGATCGTTGAAGGCTGCAGCAACCGCGACATTGCGAAGCAGTTTGGCCTGAGCGAAGAGACGGTCAAGCGTCACCTGTCGAATATCTTCGACAAAACCGGCGTCTCGACTCGTCTGGAGCTGGCGCTGTTTGCCATTGCGCACCAACTGGTGATGCCGCAATAGGACCGGGGCCGGTGATTGTCGACATTCGGAGTGAGATAGAGAATTCGCGCGCGTCGCGCTACTCAGGATCGAGCAAGCGAGGGCCCGGACCCTCGGTCGCGAGTTTGTCATAGGGATTGCGCAACGGGCACACTCCCAGCGACAGGCAGCCGCAGCCGATGCACCCATCCAACTGATCGCGCAGCCGGGTGAGCCGGTCAATCCTTTCATTCAACTCCGCTCTCCATTTCTGAGACAGCTTTTTCCAGTCGTCGGCGGTTGGCGCGCGCCCGTTGGGCAGGGTCTTCAACGCCTCGCGAATCGATGCGAGCGAGATTCCCGTACGTTGCGCGACCCGGATAACTGCTACCCGGCGCAACACTTCGCGAGAATATCGCCGCTGATTGCCGCTGTTCCGCCAGCTCTGAATCAGCCCTTCGGCCTCATAGAAATGCAGCGTGGAGATAGCCACTCCGCTGCGCCGGGCCACTTCGCCGACGGTCAGTTCGGATGCCATGCCACATTGATTTGTTTTTTTCGTCGCCACTCGCTTGACCTCAAGTTAACTTGAGGTTATACGCTGGTCTCAGTGAAATTTCAATCTGCCTTAAGACGGCACGTGAGGAACGAAAGCAATGGGCGAGAAGATCAAGGTTGGACTCATCTACGGCAGCGCTCGCAAAGGGCGCTTCTGCGACAAGGTAGCGGCATGGGCGGCGGAAGAGATCGCGGGCAGCGGCGAATTTTCAATTGATGTCATCGATCCCGCCGTGTTGCTGCCTCAAGTTCTATACGAAGCGCTCAGCCCACAACAGCAGGCCACGCTCTGGCAGCGCATGGCGGCAGCCGATGCCTTTGTCGTGGTCACGCCGGAGTACAACCATGGCTATCCGGCGGCGCTCAAGTCACTCATCGATTCAGTGGGCGCAGAGTGGCAGGCCAAGCCGGTCGCTTTTGTTTCGTATGGCGGAGTCTCCGGTGGATTGCGAGCCGTAGAGCAATTGCGCCTTGTGTTTGCCGAGTTGCACACCGTCACGATTCGCGATGCGGTCAGCTTCGCGGGCGCATGGGAGCAGTTCGACGACGCGGGGCGGCTGCGAGAACCGGGGCGCGCCAAAAGATCGATGGCTACAATGCTGGCGCGATTGCGGTGGTGGGCGCTCGCACTGCGCGATGCCCGTGGAGCGATGCCGTACGCACCGGCAGCGTGAATAGCCGAGACGAAACGAGCTTTCGTGATGCGGAGAACTAAACCGAAAGGAATTGCTTCACAAGGCGGTCGAGTACGCCGCCGGTGTTGTCGCATACGCCGGTGTGCACGGGCGAAGGCTGAATGATGGTGCTGCGCGGCGCAGTGAGCCAGTGGAAGCGTTCGCGCTGCGAAAGCTTCGCGATGGGGCCCGCTGTCGCGTCGCCTGCGCAGATGCGAGGGATCGCTTCAAGATGTTCGCGCACCAGGTCAGGGTCCGCCTCGGGCCAGAGGGCTTTGAGGCGGGCTGGATCGAGATGGATGCGTGCGTCGAGATAGCGCTTCTCGAGGCAGAAGACGACGACGCCGGCATTGATGAACTCCTGCCGCTCTACGCGCGGCACTACGCGCAGGAGGGCGTAATCAAACGTCGCTGGAGCGGGCACGGATCGCCTCCTGTTCGAAGATATGCGCAGCGGCAAGACGCCGGCGAAAGAAATCGAGATAGCCTTCGCGGCGCTCGGCGGCCCTGAGCCCGCCGGGAATGGATTCGAGCCATTCGTCAGGAACATAACCGACAATCTCAGCCACGACATCGTGCGTCAACTTTGCGCCGGCGGTCACTGCAGCTTGTTCGATTTCGGTGGCCCAGGGCAGCAGGACATGATCGCCAATCTGCGCGAAGGGCGATTCGATTCTCTTTTCCATGTTGGCCCAGTCGTGATGAAAAAAGAGCGCAGCTCCGTGATCGATAGGGTACAGCTTGCGGTGCCACACGAGCAGATTCGCATTGCGCGGAGTGCGGTCGACGTTTTGCGTGAAGGCATCGAACCACACCAGGAGCGAAGCTTCGTTCGCAGGCGCCGTGTCGCGCGCCGCCGGATCGAACATCGTTGACCCAGGCAGATAATCGAGCGCGAGGTTAAGGCCGGGACTGGCCTTGAGCAACTGGCGAATCTCGTAGTCGGGTTCGTTGCGGCCAAGCGCGGGATCAATTTCGACAAAGACAATCTCGGGGATCCGCAGACCGAGTGCGCGGCCTATCTCCCCGGCGATCAGCTCTGCAATTAGGGCGAGGATTCCCTGCCCCGCACCGCGAAACTTGACCACGTACAGCCCCAGGTCGTTGGCCTCGACTATTGCAGGCAGCGATCCGCCTTCTCGCAAAGGGAGCACATAACGCGTCGCTTGAACTGTTCGCAGCATCGAACACTTAGTTTAACGGCGACCGCCCTGAGATGGATGGATCCGCCGCAATGTTGCGGTTTGGTTCAGGTTTAGAACAGGATGTTAGCGAGGATTCTTATCGAGGAGTTTGTTGAATGAAGATTGCTTTTCTCGGTCTAGGCAATATGGGCACGCCTATCGCGAAACGGCTGCTGGCTGCCGGACATGAAGTTACAGTCTGGAATCGCACCCGCGAACGCGCTGAGGCGTTGGTCGCAGCGGGCGCGCGCGTAGCTGCCACTCCGGCAGAGGCGGCGCGCGGCAACCAAGCCGTGATGACGATGTTGTTTGACGATGCCGCACACGAGGAAGTGATCTTCGGTGCGAACGGACTTTTGAGCGCGCCTGAACCGAACACGATTCATATTTCCTTGAGCACGATCAGCGTTGCATTGTCAGACAGACTAACCGAAGAGCACGGCCGCCGTGGATTGGCCTTTGTGGCAGCGCCGGTGTTTGGCCGGCCCAGCGTTGCCGAAGAGGGCAAGCTTTGGATCGTGCTGGCTGGTGCGGATGACGCGGTTGCGAAGGCGCATCCGCTGCTTGAGCCGCTCTCCCGCGGAATTTCTGTTGCAGGCAAAGAACCCAGGCAGGCGCACGCATTGAAGCTGGGCGGCAACTTCCTGATCAGCGCCATGATTCATTCGCTGAGCGAGTCTTTTGTCTACGCTGAAGCGCATGGCATTGAGCCGGGAGTTTTTATCGAGACTGTGAACAGTGCGCTGTTTCAATCTCCGTTTTATGCTTCTTACGCCAAGGTTATGCTGCATCCCCCACAGCATGCCGGCGCCACCGTTGAATTAGGCGCCAAAGACCTGCGCCTGTTGCGCGAATCCGCGGAAGATCGCCATGTGAACCTCAGCCTCGCCGACAACCTGGCGGAGATTTTTGCCCAGGCTATCCGCGAGGGACTGGGAGACGAGGACTGGGCAGTGGGCCAGTACAAGATGGCGCAGAGGCGAAGCGGCAGGGACGGAAGAAAGGGCTGAGAGAAAGCGAAACAGCTTGAGAATGTACTTGCCATCACGCACACCGATTTCAATGTTGAGTAGGATAGTTTCATGAGTCTGAAGGGAAAAATTATCTTCATCACCGGAGCGAGCTCCGGGATTGGCGCGGCCACAGCCATGGCGTTTGCTGCGGAAGGGGCACGCTTGCTGCTGGCCGCACGGCGCGCGGGCAAACTAGCCGAAGTGGCCTCAGCGGCGATGGAACGCGGCGCTCCGTCGGTGCACTCCATCAACATGGACGTGCGCGACCATCGCGCCGTGCAGAATGCGGTTGACTCGCTTCCCGCGGAGTGGGCGGAGATCGATGTGCTGGTGAACAACGCCGGCCTCAGCCGCGGCCTCGATAAGCTCTACATGGGTCGCATCGAGGACTGGGAAGAGATGATCGACACCAATGTGAAGGGCCTGCTGTACGTGACCCGCGCGGTGGTGCCGGGAATGGTGGTACGGGGGCGCGGCCATGTGATCAACATGGGTTCTACTGCAGGCGAAATTACTTATCCCAATGGAGCGGTCTATTGCGCCACGAAGGCAGCCGAGCGCTCAATCAACGACGGCCTGCGCCAGGACGTGCTGGGTACGCCGGTGCGCGTGACGAGCGTGGACCCCGGAATGGTGGAGACGGATTTCAGCCTGGTGCGTTTCAGAGGCGACAGCGAGCGAGCCGCCAAGGTCTACAAAGGTGTAAAGCCCCTGACGGCGGAGGACGTTGCCGACGTCCTCTTGTGGGCGGCCAGCCGTCCGGCGCACGTGAACATTGCGCGCGTATCGCTGACGCCGGTCCAACAGGCCAATTCCCTGCTCTTCCATCGCGAGGGTTAGACTCGCGGTGCGAACCGGGCCATGATTCGGCGAACCGGGGTGATGGAGGCGTAAAAAAACCCGCCTCGGCGGGGGATGCTAATTCAGCTCCGCGATCTGGGCTTCAATCTGCGCCAGTGCGGACTCCAGGGCCGCACGTCGATCGGCGTTTGAGGTTCGCTGCGAGAGAATGTTTTCCTTTTGCAGCTTCAGGGCCTGTTTTTGCCGCTCTCGAGCAGTACGTTGGTGTTCCGCTTCGCGCCGCGTCTCTTCATTGCCAGATTCAGTACCGGGGTACGCGGGCGCATGCTGTTGAGTGCTTGCCATCTGTTCCTCCACGGATTTACTTTCCCAACCACGAGCCATATCTTCATTCTACGAGTGTTTCGGTCAAATGCATCCCGCGAAGTGGAGCGGATGTCTGGTTAGACTGTGTCAAGAGCCGATTTAAAGGCGGAGGAGATTGCATGCGGGTTTGGCAGATTTCATCGTTTGGCGTTGATTTTCTGGAGTTTGCGGAGAGACCCGACCCCGAGCCCGGTCCCGGACAGGTGTTGGTCAAAATTCATGCGATTTCTTTCAATTACCGCGATTTGATGATGGTCAAAGGGCTCTATAACCCCAAGTTGAAGCTGCCGCGTATCCCCTGCTCCGACGGAGCGGGCGAAGTGGTGGCCCTTGGAGCGGGGGTCACGGCGTGGAAGCCCGGGGATCGCGTGGCGGGGATATTCATGCAGAACTGGTTCGATGGGCCGCCCACTCCCAACAAGGTCAAAGGCGCTTTGGGCGGCGATGTGGACGGCATGCTGGCCGAATACGCGGTGTTGAACGAGACCGGGTTGGTGGCGATTCCGGAACACCTGAGCTATCAGGAAGCCGCTACGCTGCCTTGCGCCGCGGTAACAGCGTGGAACGCGCTGGCTGCCGGCGACGTGAAACCGGGCGGAACGGTGCTGATCCAGGGGACGGGCGGTGTCTCGATCTTTGCTCTGCAATTCGCGCGGCTGAAAGGGGCCAAGGTTCTGGGAATTTCCGGCAGCAATGACAAGCTGCGCCGCGCTCATGATCTGGGCCTAGATGCCGGGTTGAACTACAAAGAGACGCCCGATTGGGATCGCTGGGCCGTGGAACAGACGGGCGAAGGCGTCGACTTGGTCGTGGAAGTCGGCGGCGTTGGCACGCTGCCACGATCGCTGCGCGCCATTCGCATGGGCGGAACGATCGCGCAGATCGGCGTGCTGTCAGGGCCGGGCGAGGCGATTCCGCTGCCTGTCATCCTGCACAAGCAGGCCAAGGTGCGGGGCATTTACGTGGGCTCCAGGCAGGACTTCATTGACATGAACAAGGCGATTTCGCTCACCCAACTCAGGCCCATCGGCGAGGATTTTCCGTGGTCGCAGGCACGTCACGTACTAGCACGCATGGAAGATGGAAGCCACTTTGGGAAGCTGGTCATAACGGTGGGACAAATGTGATCTCGCGTCTCGCAAGCGCCACTTGAGAATTGCTTGTTCAAAATCTGCTCAGGTATACTGCGTCCGAATTCCAAAGGACGACAAACATGTTTTCTTTTTCGAACGATTCATTCCCTTCACTGGGGTGTCGCCGCACCGCGCTCGCAATACTTCTACTGGCCACCCTGGCGTTTTGCAGCTCCGCGTTCTGTGATCCAATTCACAACGCGGCCCGAAAAGGTGACCTAGTAAAGGTCAAGGAACTGGTCAAACAGAATCCTAGCCTGATCTCCACCAAAGACAAAATGGGCAACACCCCGTTGCACATGGCGGCTGCGAACGACCACAAGGATGTAGCTGAATTCCTGCTGGAAAACGGTGCCGATGTGAATGCGAGAGACAGCAATGGAGGCTTCACGCCTCTGGACGCTGCGTTGTCGTCGTATCACTACAAAAACATGGTGGTATTGCTTCTTGAAAAGGGAGCAAATGTGAACGCCAAGGCCGATAATGGCTTGACGCCTTTGCATGAGGTGGCAATGAGGGGCCAGAAAGACGCCGCAGAAATGCTTCTATCGAAGAATCCCGATGTTGACGCAAGGGATAACCAAGGCAATACGCCTTTGCTGTGGGCTTTGCTGATGGGACGCTCTGATGTGGCGGAGTTGTTAGTGACAAAAAATGCCGACGTAAACGCGAGAAATAATCAAGGCACAACACCGTTATTCTTGGCGAAGCAGCGGGGTAATGCGAAGTTGGAAGACCTGCTCCGGCAGCGTGGCGGTCACGAATGACGACAACCGACTAAGTTCGCTCGTACCCTTCTGACTGGTTAGACACCCAGGTCTCGACTTCGAAACCTGGGTGACGGATACGCGCGTCTGACCTAGGAACTCGGCGTGGAGTGCTTGCCGGGCTTCACTTCGAGTTCGTTCACGACCTGCTCGACGTTGGGCACCTTCTTGGCGAGATCGCCGACTTCCTTTTTCTGCGCGGCGGTCTTCACTGAACCCTTGATGACCAGGGTGCCGTTCTTCGCTGAACCGCTGATGCTCTGGTCGTTGAGATTTTCGTGAGCCTTGATCGCAGCCTTGAAGTTGTCTTCGATGCCGCTGTCGAGCTTCGAAGCCACTGCGGCGGCATTATCAGCCTGCGGGGGCCGGACGCCGATTTCATTGGCGATGATGTAGTCAGGCGCCGCCTGCTTGGCAACACTTTCAGCCTGGGCCTTCTTGTCGGCCGATTCGAGATCGCCCTTGAGCGTCATGACGCCCTTTTCGCGGTCCTGCGAAACGCTGACAGCGCCCAGGTTATTGCTGGTCATCGCACTGTCGACCGCTGCCTTTTCATCGGGATGGGACGGCTGCTTGCACCCTGCAACAGACAAGGTAACGGCCAGCACAACCGCCGAACTCAGCTGGAAGGGACGAGATAGCCACGATAGTTTCATGTCGTTCATCTCCTTGTATTTCCTTGCGTTCGATCAAACACACGGCAAGTGAGATGGGAGGGGTGGCTTGGCGGGTTGTTCCCTTCAGGCCTCGATGCGGAGGTTTTTTTGGCCGGAGAACTAACCGGTTCCAGCTAAGCCGAAGATTATTCGCTGGTTGTGGGATCGATCATGGCGCGGACCTGGGAGACGCTGTTGGCGGGAAATCCGCCCAACTTGGCGTGTTCGCGCACAGCGGCTTCATCGGGAGCGATGTAAACGCAGTAGATCTTGTTATCGGTGACAAAGCTCTCGAGCCACTGAATTTGCGGACCCATCTGGCGCAGCACGCCGCACGAGGTTTGCGACACGGCTTTGAGCTCATCTTTCGACAGACCACCGGCCCCGGGAATCTCCCTCTCAATCACAAACTTCGGCATGGCTTCGTCCTCCGGTTCAAAAGTAGCTGCCATCATCTAACGGAAAGCCGGCGCGATGCAAACGGAATTGTCAGTCGTGCGGCAGCGCAATTCACACATTGCTTGAGTCGCTAAGCAGTCTCTCGTAGATGCGAAGAGTCTCGTCGCTGAAGCAGACGAAGTTCACAAGATCGATCCCGCTGTCTTCAATGTGCGCCCTGACCTTATCGATAGCAATGCGCGCTGCGCGTTCAGGCGGGAAGCGATAGACTCCGGTGCTGATGGCCGGGAACGCGATGGAGCGGGCGTTGTGCTCCGCTGCGAGTTCCATGCATCGGCGGTAGCAGCCGGCAAGCAGGTCATCTTCGTGGTGCGCGCCGCCATGCCACACCGGGCCGACAGCGTGAAAGATCCACTTGGCGGGGAGATTGAATCCTGGTGTCGCCTTGGCATCGCCCGTGGCGCAACCGTGCAACTTGCGGCAGGCGGCGAGCAGTTCAGGCCCGGCGGCACGATGGATTGCGCCATCGACTCCTCCGCCGCCGAGCAGCGATGTATTGGCCGCGTTGACGATTGCATCTACCTGCAGCTTGGTGATGTCGCCCGGAACGGGAATCAGTTTCGCCATAATTTGCGCTTTGATCGAAGAATCGAACCTCAACTGGACTGATGATAATCTTCCGTGTGCGGTCGCTTCCTGGGCGCGCTTCCTGCGAGTGTGGCGCATCGCTTTTCCCACTGGCGAATCTAACCGAACATGGCGACTGGTTTGACGGTTTCGGTGCTGGACCTTGTGGGAATGGGCGTGGGAGAGTCTGCTGGCAGCGCAATTGCGCGCTCGGTCGACCTGGCGCAGCACGTGGAGCAGTGGGGATACAAACGCTTCTGGCTGGCGGAGCACCATGCCATTCATGGGCTCGCCTGCTCCGCGACAGCAGTCCTGATTGGCCACGTGGCCGGAGCCACCAGCACGATTCGCGTGGGCAGCGGCGGAGTAATGCTTCCCAACCACGCCCCGCTGGTGGTGGCTGAGCAGTTCGGAACTCTTACAGCGATTTATCCCGGCCGCATCGACCTGGGTTTGGGGCGCGCGCCGGGCGGAGACTTTAACACCATGCGGGCGCTGCGGCGGGACTCGCGGCAGACCGGCGATGACTTCCCCGAGTTGCTTGAAGAGCTGCAAACGTATCTCGGCGATCCGAAGCCGGGCCAGGCTGTAAAGGCCATTCCAGGACAAGGCAGCCATGTGCCGATCACGCTGCTGGGATCGAGCGGCTATAGCGCACAATTGGCGGCGCGGCTGGGGCTGCCGTTTGCGTTCGCGGCGCATTTCGCACCCGAATACCTATACGTGGCAGCGGAGTTGTACCACGAGCAGTTCCGGCCCAGCGCAATCCTCGATAAGCCATACATGATGGTGGGAGTACAGGTGATTGCGGCAGACTCTGACGCGGCGGCACGGCGGCTGTTCACGACCCCGCAACAACGCTTTCTGCGGCTGATTCGCGGACAACCTGTAGAGTTGCTGCCGCCTGTCGAGTCGATGGACTCGCTGTGGACCGAGTGGGAGCGTGCTGCCGTACACAGCAAGCTGGGCGCAGCCATCGTAGGATCTGAGGCCACTGTAAAGGCCGGCCTTGAAAAGCTGGTGCGCGGTACAGGCGCCGCAGAGGCGATCGTAGTCACGGATACCTACACCCATGAAGATCGCCTTGCGTCGTACAAGCGCGTGGCTGACATCGCAGCAACGATTCCGCTTGAGGAGAAAGCTGCCTCCAGGGTCTGAGGGTAAGTAAAAGCCCGAGAGCAGGGCCGCGGCGTGCCGGCTGGCTGGTCCGTTCATGATTCGTATGCACATTCTGGCGTAGAATCATGGATGGACCGAATCACGCTGAAAGCTTCAAGGAAAAGGCCGTTTTTGTTCGCGCCTTTGAGCGCTCACTTGACGGGAAGCGTCGAGCTGTCGGTCCATCTCCGGCAAGGGGCGCTGAAACCGATTGCGGCACACCAACCGAGCTTCGAAAAAAGCACGCACACTGAACCCGGTGCTGCGGCGCATCGCTCCTATCGTGCTTGGCCCCGTGCTGGTGGCACTGGCCGGCTGCGGCGCGGCATCGGTTGCTGCCAATCCGACGAATGCTGCTTTCACGATCACTCCGGCAGTCGCCACAATTGACACCAACTGCACGGGCTGCAACACCAGAAATGCGCGTGGAGTTGCGGCGCATCAGTTCAACGCGAAGCCGGCCGCGGTGAGTGCAGCGGCGCTGAGATGGTCGGTGTCGGGTGGGGACCCGAGTGCCGGCGCGGGAACAATCACCGCCGATGGGCAGTACACTCCGCCCAGCTATCTCACGGCCGGTGCAGCAAAGGTGCTGGTGACCGCCCGGCTCGCCTCTAATCCCAGCGTGGAAGCCAGCGCACAAGTGACAATTACGCCGGGATTTCTGCAGCCGCTGACGCCGGAAAACGCGGCCCTGGGCGCGAATGGAACTGTGACGTTAACGGGGCGGTTAGCCGAAGCCGGCGGCGACTCCGAATTGCATTTCGCATTGGCAAACACCGAATCAGGGACGGGACCCGGTGTGGGAACTTTAGGGCCAGTAAGCTGCCAACATTCGAAGCAGGCTTTTACTTCGTGCACGGTCACCTACACCGCGCCGCAAACGATTACATCAACGGGCGTGACCTATGTGGTGGCGACGGGAGGCAATTCTCCTGCGAGGACCGCGGCTGAAATTCTGCTGAACACTGCGGGAGTTACGAGCAATCCCTCGAGCCACCGGGCGCAGTTGCCTACTTTGATGGCGATGGGAAGTTCAGGAGGCAACAATCACGATTTCGATGCGCGGGGAAACACGATCGCTGACTGCTGCAGCGGAACGCTGGGCGCGCTGATCCAGGACAACAACGGCAAGCAATTCATCCTCAGCAATAATCACGTGCTGGCGCGCAGCGATCACGCCTCGGTCGGGGACGCGATTGTGCAGCCCGGACTGATCGATAACAATTGCACGCCCAACGGCGACGGACCCGGCACGGTTCCGGTGGCCTCGTTGAGCGCATGGCTGCCGCTTCGATCGGCGCAGACGAACGCCGACGCGGCCATCGCACAGGTGGCATCGCGCACGGTCGATGCGACCGGCAGCATATTGGAGCTGGGCGCACGGCAACCCGATGGAACGCTGGCGGCAGCGCCACCGGGTATCTCGACGAGCGGCGGCAAGGGCGAAGCCGCGGGATTGCAGATGAAGGTGGCGAAGAGCGGCCGCACAACCGGGCTGACCTGCGCCAGCGTCTCGGCGCTCAGCCTGGATGTATCGGTCGATTACTATCGCGACTGCGCCGAAACCAGGCCCTACACTACCAAGCTTTTCGCCAATCAGATTGCAGTCAGCGGCGACCGGCTCAGCGATGCGGGCGACTCGGGTGCGCTGCTGGTAAACGCAACGGACGTGCTGAACGAGCTTGGCTCATTGGCGGGCAGCGGCACGAACTATACATTCGTCGGCGGGGCGGATCACGCGGTGAGCTGCTTGAGTTACGGCGATAGCACGGTGGGCGCGGCGCAGGCGGTTTCGCTCTCCGACGAAGAGATTGCGCGAGCGCAGCGGGCCTTGTATGCGGCGCGGCTGCTGGTGAATCCAACAGTCGGCATTCTCGGCGTCAGCATGGGAAAGAGCAGCGATCACCCTGGTGAGGCAGCAGTGATTGTTTACGTGGATGAGGAATGATGCGGCAAAATCCCGCTTTCTTTGGAATCGGCGTGGGGCAGAGCTTGGACGATCCGGGTGAGGCGGCGCTGGTGATCTACGTGGATCGCAACGAGATTCCAGCGCACCTGCCTCAGACGGTGAGTGGGCTGCGGACACGTTATGTCGTGATGGACCGGCTGCATGTGACGCGGTCGTATGCAACGGCAGTTCATGCGACGAAACATTGTGTGCCACACACGATGGAGAAGAGGCAGGATGACTTCGATCCTGCCGATCTCGTGAAGCCGCTGAAATTATTCTGACGATCAGGATTTCGCGGCGCGTTCAAGCTCAGCGATATCGATCTTGACCATCTGCATCATGGCCTGCATCGCTTTGGGATTCTTGATCAGATCAGGCAGACGCGCCGGTGTGATCTGCCAATGCAGTCCGAACTTGTCTTTGAGCCAGCCGCATTGAATCTCAGTTCCGCCGGCTGAGAGCTTCGACCAGTAGTCGTCCACTTCCTGCTGCGAGTCGCACCGCACCACGAATGAAACTGCCTGGGTGAAGGGGTAACCCGGGCCGCCATTCAATGCTGTGAAGCGCTGCCCGTCAAGTTCGAAGGCGATGGTGAGAATCCCGCCTTTGGGACCGGGCGCGTCGCCGGTGTTGCGCAATTGATCGAGCCGGCGCGAGTTCTTGAAAATGGAAAGGTAGAAGTCGACAGCCTCTTCCGCGTTCGAGTCGAACCAGAGAAAGGGTGTGATGCGGGGGAAGTCTTGAAGAGCGCTCATTGAAACTCCTGATAATTGGCGATAAACGGAAGCGCGCTGGCGCTGAACTACAGAGGCGATAATCCGTCAGCGGAAGATTCAAACACAAATAGATTGCATTTTGCAAGTAAGTTTAGCTAAGGTATTTTCGTGGTTCGCAGGTCCAAGCCGAAGCACCGTTCGGGATGCCCGGTGAATGTCTCGCTGGAAATCTTCGGCGACCGCTGGTCGCTTTTGATTTTGCGCGACTTGATGGTGCGCGGATATCGTACGTTTCGTGAGTTCCAGCGTGCCGGTGAAGGGATCTCCACCAACATTCTTGCCGACCGCTTGCGGAGGCTTGAGGCCGGAGGCCTGCTCACAGCAACGCCGTCGAGTGAAGACGGCCGGAGCGTTCATTACCGGCTTACGGCAAAGGGCATCGCTCTGGCTCCAGTGCTGCTGGAACTGCTGCTATGGGCGGCGCGACACGAAGACACGGCCACACCGTGCGGCTTTGTGGAGCAGATGGAAAAGAACCGCGAATCCGTGCTTGCAGAAACCTATCGCCGTTGGGAACAGCACGATCTAACCCCGCTGATTCCCCCATTCAAACCTCTAACCAAATCCCCGAGAGGAGCACCAAAACGATGAAGGTGAACACATACCTGAACTATGGCGGGAATTGCCAGCAAGCGTTCCGTTTTTACGAGCAGAACCTGGGCGCGAAGATCGGCATGATGATGACTCATGGCGAGACGCCGATCCCGGCGGGCACCGGCCCTGAATGGAAGGATGCAATCTTGCACGCGAGCATCACGATTGGAGATACGTTGCTGATGGCGAGCGACGTGCCGCCGGATCGCTTCAAGCCGATGCGCAGCGCCTACTTATCTCTGAACGTTGACAGCGATGCCGAGGCAGAGCGCATCTACGGAACTCTCTCTGAGGGCGGGGAAGTGTTTATGCCGATACAGGAGACGTTTTTTGCAACCCGCTTCGCGCAGCTACGCGACCGCTTCGGCACATTGTGGATGATCATTCACGAGCGCCCGATGCCCAGCGGCGCATAAGTAACGAAAGGGGACGGAGTTCAGTCCGTCCCACCTTTTGGATAATGTGATTGATTCTCTGACTATGCCAATGCGGCGTCGAAGGCTGCGGCGAGAGCCTTCAGGCCTGCGGCAACGTCGGCTCCGAGATGCACTCGAATCGCGCGGCGGCCTCGCGACTCAAGCACAGCAAGATCGCCCGCTGCCTGGGCTGCGATGACGATGCCGAAGCTGTATTTCTGGCCGGGAATGGCAAGGTCAAGCGCGTGGTCCCCGGTGATCTGCAAGAACACGCCGGTGTTGGGGCCGCCCTTATAATCCTGGCCGGTGGAGTGCAGGAAGCGCGGACCGAATCCGAGGCAGGTGGCAACGTGTTTGGCGTCGCGCACCTGGTGCCGGAAGGTTTGTATCACCGCTTCGTGTTCAGAGAACATGGGCAAAAAGGCCAGAGCAGCGAAGTAGTCTCCGGCGTGGATCTGATCGAGATGCGCGCGGATGTAGCCGGCCAGAGTAGCTGACGGAGCCTCAACCTTGAGCTTGGCGGCGTAGGCGTCTGTGGCATAGATTTCGATGCCGCCGTCGGTCAGGACCGGCGAGCGCTCCGGAAGTTTGCCGGTCTCTTCGTACGCCGAAGTGAGAGCGCGGGTTTCGATCTTCGCCGACTCGACATCGGGCTGGTTAAAGGGGTTGATGCCCATGATCGATCCCGCGACGGCGGTTGCGATCTCCCATGTGAAGAACTGCCCGAAGATCTCGTAGAGATCGGAAATCTCAAAGTGCACGACAGGATGGCCGGCGGCTTCGAGGGCGGCAACTCTGGCATCCTGACTGGAGTCGGCGGTGCTCTTCAAGCGAACGTAGGCGAAGATGCGGTCGTTGCCGTAGACAGCAGGGGCGGCGATGGCTTCGCGGTCAACGGGCGTAATTCCCTTCCCCAGCTTGCCGGTCGACTCGGCGATCAACTGCTCCATCCAGGCGCCGAGGTCGTAGATTTCAGGCGAAGTGAAGATGGTGATCTTGTCGCGACCGGCGTTGGCGGCCGAGCCCAGGATCAGTCCAAGCTGCACGGCGGGATTGTCCGTGGGCGGCCGCTTGGCGGAAGCGGCTGCTTTGGCCGCTTCGGCGAGCA